>Ga0302314_10001450_pt1 | contig 44518 bp, 44 predicted proteins | sample III_Palsa_N2_3_FD_200533 | JGI IMG/M metagenome (GOLD analysis project Ga0302314, IMG submission 200533) | Peat permafrost microbial communities from Stordalen Mire near Abisko, Sweden - III_Palsa_N2_3 | ecosystem: Environmental > Terrestrial > Soil > Palsa > Peat permafrost | place: Sweden...
AATCTCCCCGGCGATCGGCACATTGCGCTCGCGCCAATAGATCGAGATATCGCCGCCGACGCGCGTCCATTGGACCGACAGCGCGCCATTGGGCGCCGACAACGCCCCATATTTCGCCGCGTTAGTGGCCAGTTCGTGCAGGGCCATGCCGACCGGCACCGCCACCCGTTCCGGCAGCATGAGGTCGGGGCCGAAGAGAACGACGCGGGAATCCTCGTCATCCATATACATGCCGAGTTCATTGCCCAGCAGGTGGCGCAGGCTCGCGCTGGGTTGGACCCGGTCGGTCAGCAAAGCGTGGGTCTGCGACAGCGCTTCGATCCGGGCGGAGAGGCTGCGCTTGAATTGCTCCATGGTGGTGGCGTGGCGCATGGTGGCGCGCACTATAGCCTGCACCGTCATCAGGGTGTTGTTGACCCGGTGGTGCATCTCGCGCGCCATGGTCAGGGTGCGGTCCTCGATCGCTTTGCGCTCGCTGATGTCGATGATCAGATTGATGGCGCCCGCGATATTGCCTTCATCGTCGAACAAGGGCGTCGGATAGACCGCGCAGGGCACGCGCGTGCCGTCCGGGCGCTCGGCCTCGGCCTCGACGCCGTGGATGGCCTTGCCGGTCTTCAGCACGATGGCCATCGGGCACTGGTCGTGCGGCACCGGCGAACCGTCGAATAGGAAGATGCGAAAGCAGCCGCACCATTGCTGCTTGCCGATCTCCGGCGAATAGCCCCACAGCCGGGCGGCGGCCTGGTTGTAATAAGTGAGATAGCCCTCGGCGTCGGTGGTGTAGAGGGCGGCGGGGATCGCTTCCAGCAAGCCCGCCATTCCCTTGTCGAGGCCGGCGGCCTGCGGCAGGGGCTCGCTCCGCGCCTCGCGCAACGAAAGGGCCCGGCCCGGGCGAGGAAGGACGAAATCGTGGCGTTCGAGGATGTCCAGAATCTGATCTCCCCGCATCTCGCCGCGGCAATAGCCGCACATGCAGATCATGCGGCGGCCGCGCATCGCCTTTTGCACCAGGGTTTCGTAGAGCTGGAAATCCTCCCATTGGCCGGGCTCGACCCATGAGCAATTGCCATGGGTGCGCAGGCCCTGATAGCCGTTGAAAAGCGCGTCCTCGGCGCGCTGCACCAGGCCGGCGACGATTTCGTGCGGCTTCAGTTTCGCGCCGGCCTCGTACCATTCATGGGCGTCGCGAATCTCGATCTGGCCGCGTTTTTCGCGGGCGTCGAAATCGCCGACGGCGTTGCGCAGGGCGGAGCGCGCCTGGTTGGCGCCGAATGGGGCGCCGGTGACCCACAGGCAGTTCTCGCCATTTTCCAGGCCGGCCTTGAAATAGGGAACGAGCAGGTCGTGCAGATCGTCGCCGGTCTCGAAGAACTGGCTGACATGGCTTCCCCACTGGAGGGTGGGGATGGCTTCGAAGCCGGACGGAGAATGTCCCTGCATGCGCTACCTCGCAGTTGCAGCGTAGCAAAGATCGGCGGTTGGTTGAAATAATTCTAGAGTGCGCGCGTTTCCCGCCGAGTCATAAGCAGCGCGACCGCGAGACTGATGCCGTAACCCCACAACAGCCAGGCCGCGCCTAACCGCACGGTTGATTCGTCCGAGCCGTAAAGGCCGTGCAGCCAGCGCAAGGCCGCGCCGTCGATCATCATGGCGACGGCGCCGACCACGGCCACGCCCGGCATCAATTGTCCCGCTGTCAGTTTGCCGCAGATCTTAACCAGCCACACACTCAGCCAAGCGGCGGGAAGGGTGGTGACGAAGCCCAAATTGCCCTGTAGCGGATCGGTCAGGGCACTGGGAAGAAAGCGTATATAAAGCGTCGCCGCTATCCAGAGAGCGAGACTCAACAGCACAAGTCGGATCGTCTGCGTCATTGTGAGTATAGCAGCCTCCAAAATGTAGCTTGTGCTACATAGCATGGATTTGTAGCGAATGCTACAAACGGGAAATGCGCGCCAAACGAATGGACATAGCGGAACGGATCGCCGATAGCCTGCTTGAGCGCGGCGTCGCCCAGATCCCGCTACGCGAACTGGCGGCCCGGCTCGGCACTAGCGACCGAATGCTGCTCTATTATTTCGCCGACAAGGCCGATCTGATCCGGTGCTCACTCGACATCGTCTCGTCCCGGCTCGCGGCGATGCTGGCTGGTTCTCTGCCATCGGGGGAGAGGGCTCCGGCGATCCTGGCCGAGGAGGCGCTCCACCTGCTGCTGTCCGGGCCCATGGCGCCCTATATGGCGGTATGGGGCGATCTCGTCGCCCGCGCCGGACGCTGCGAGGAGCCTTTCCGGATTGTGGCCCAGGCCATCATGATGGGATGGCAAGACTGGATCGAAAGCCGCCTCGGCGGGGTCGTGGAGGCCGAACGGCCCCAAGTCGCCGCTGCCATCCTGGTGATGCTGGAGGGCGCGCGGCAACTGGAGGCGATCCGGCCGGGCGCGGCGCGTGGCGCAACGGAAATTCTCGTCTCTGGATTTGACCGCAAGGAGCGGAGTGCGGCGGTCGGGCGCCCTCTCTAAAAAAGACGCATCCGATGTCCGGAAGGAGAAGTAGGATGCTTATCGAAATGATCACGCCGATCGAAACCGATCCCCGCTGGCAGGCGGTCCGTGAACGCGATGCCGCTCAGGACGGCGCCTTCGTCTATGCGGTTCGCACCACTGGAATCTACTGCCGTCCGGCCTGTCCGTCGCGGCTGCCGAAACCCGCCAATGTCGAATTCTTCGCCGGTCCTGCCGAGGCCGAAGCGGCCGGCTATCGCGCCTGCCAACGCTGCAAGCCGAAGGGCGCGCCGCTGGCGGCCCGCCAGGCTGAGCTGGTGGCCGAGGCCTGCCGCGCCATCGAGGCGTCGGAAGAGCTGCCGGCGCTGGATCAATTGGCTGCGCAAGCCGGGCTGAGCCCGTTTCATTTTCATCGCGTCTTCAAGGCGGTGACCGGCCTGACGCCGAAGGAGTATGCCAGCGCCGATCGCGGTAAGCGCATGCGCGAGGAATTGTCGGGGGCGGAATCAGTGACCGACGCGCTCTACGGCGCCGGCTTCAATTCCAGCGGGCGCTTCTATGCCGCCGCCGACAAGCTGCTCGGCATGAAGCCCGACGCCTATCGCAAGGGTGGCGCTAGGGCCGAGATCCGTTTCGCCATCGGCGAGTGCAGCCTGGGCGCCATCCTTGTGGCGCAGAGCGAGCGCGGCATTTGCGCCATTCTGCTGGGCGACGACCCGGAAGAACTGATCCGCGATCTGGAAGAAAGATTCCCCAATGCCTCCCTGATCGGCGGCGACCGGGATTTCGAGGATCTGGTGGCCAAGGTGGTCGGCTTCGTCGAGGCGCCCAATCTCGGGCTCGATCTGCCGCTCGATGTGCGCGGCACGGCGTTCCAGGAACGGGTGTGGCAGGCGCTGCGCGACATTCCCGCCGGCGAAACGGTCAGCTACAGCGAGCTCGCCGAGAAGATCGGGTCGCCCAATGCGGTGCGGGCCGTGGCCGGAGCCTGCGCTGCCAACAAAATCGCGGTGGCGATTCCCTGCCATCGGGTGGTGCGTCTGGATGGCGATTTGTCCGGCTATCGCTGGGGTGTCGAGCGCAAATCGGCCCTGCTGGCGCGGGAGAAACGGGCGTGACCTTGGAGGCCGATCTGGATGGCCAGGGCTGCGCACTGATCGAAAAGCTGCTGTCTCCGGAGGAATGCCGCGCCTTCGCGGCGCTCTATCCGGAGGAGCGACTGTTCCGCTCGACCGTGCATATGGCGCGGCATGGGTTCGGCAAAGGCGAATATCGCTATTTCCGCTATCCGCTACAGGATCGCTTGGCCGAGTTGCGCGCGACGCTTTATCGCCGTCTGGCCCCGATCGCCAACCGCTGGAATGAGCGGATGGAGATCGAAGGACGCTATCCCGCCGAACACGCCGACTATCTCGCCGAGTGCCATGCAGCCGGCCAGCTTCGCCCGACGCCGCTGCTGCTGCGCTACGGGCCGGGCGACTATAATTGCCTGCATCAGGATCTCTATGGCGAGTTGGTCTTTCCGCTGCAGGTGGCGATCCTGCTGTCCGAGCCGGGCCGCGATTTCGAGGGCGGAGAATTCGTCCTGACCGAACAGCGCCCGCGCATGCAAAGCCGGGCCGAGGTGGTGCCGCTGAAGTTGGGCGACGGTGTCGTCTTCGCGGTGAACCAGCGGCCCGTCTCCGGCTCGCGCGGAAACTATCGCGTGGCGATGCGGCATGGCGTCAGCCGGATCCGCTCCGGTCAACGCCATACGCTGGGCGTCATTTTTCACGACGCCTTGTAGCGGATGATAAATTAAACTAGAATTTCAAACTAGTTTATTATTCAGGTCTGTTTTTATGATCACGGTCGGAGCCTTCGAGGCCAAAACACATCTATCTTCTCTGCTTGATAAGGTCGCGGCGGGAGAAGAGGTCGTCATCACGAAGCACGGAAAGGCGGTTGCCCGTCTGGTCGGTGCGCAGGCCGGTGATCGCGCCCGGGCACAAGACGCTTTCGAACAATTGAAGGCATTGCGCGAAACGACAACCTTGGGCGGGATTTCCTGGCAGGAATTGCGGGACGAGGGACGCCGTTGAGCGGTCCGGTGGTCGATTCCTCAATTGCACTCAGTTGGTGTTTCAAAGACGAGGCGACGCCGGAAACCGACAGGTTGTTCGAAATGGTGAGAGATGAGGGCGCTGTTGTCCCCAGTCTCTGGCATCTCGAAGTGGGAAATGTCCTGCTGGCGGCCGAAAAGCGCAAAAGGATATCGGCGGAAGATGTCGCGGCGCGTCTTCGGTTGATCTCGGCTTTGCCGATCGCAACCGATCAGGACACTTCGGCCAAGGCATGGGGTGACATATTGAGTGTGGCCAGGATCGAAGGGCTGACCACTTACGACGCGGCCTATTTGGAATTGGCGATCCGTCTGGGGACGGGATTGCTGACCAAGGATGAGGCATTGGCCCGCGCCGCCCGGCGCAGGGGCGTCGTCGTCAGCCTGTAGGAGGAAGCCCCCGACCGTGCTCGGCCGAGGGCTGTCGCCTTACGCCTTCTTCGTCTTGATGTAGTCGTCGATCACCCGGCCCAGCACGTCGAGCGGCATCACGCCGGCCTCCAAGCCGACCTTGTGGAAGTCGCGGATGTCGTATTTCGCACCGAGTTCCTTCTGCGCCTTCTCGCGCAGGCGCACCCACTGGGTGTGACCGACCTTGTAGCTGCAGGCCTGACCCGGCCAGACGCAGTACCGGTCCACTTCGCGCTGCAGACCTGAGCGGGCGTTGCCCGTCAAATCGACCATGTAGTTCACCGCCTGGTCGCGTGTCCAGCGCTTGTGATGCAGTCCGCTATCGACCACCAGGCGGCCGGCGCGGAACAGCTGGGCATTGAGATAGGCGACGCGGCCGAGCGGCTCATCGTCATAGACGCCGAGTTCGTCGGCCAGCTGCTCGGCATAGAGCGCCCAGCCCTCGCCATAGCCCGACAGAAACATGTTGGCGCGGTACTTGGGTAATCCAGGCGTCTCCTGGGCGATGGAGCCCTGCATATGATGGCCGGGCATGCCTTCGTGATAGAGGGTGGTCGACGTCGCCCACTTCGCCCATTCCTTGGAATCGGCGAAATTGAACCAGATGGTGCCGGGGCGCGAGCCGTCCAGCGCCGGCGGCTCGTAATAGGCCAGGGCCTGGCCTTCCTCGATCAGCTTCGGCACGCGCTTGACCACCGCTTTCGCCGTGGGTAGCCGGTGGAAGAATTTGGGCAGCAGCGACACCACGTTGTCGAGCTTGGCCTGAATGTCGGCGATGGCCTGCTCCTTTCCCGCGTCATCATTGGGATAGAAGAAGGCGGGGTCCTTGCGTAAGCCCTGGACGCGCTCGCCCACGGTGCCCTGGCTGTAGCCCTGAGCCTTCAGGATGGCGTCGATCCTGGCGCTGATCTCCTTGGCTTGCTCCTGGCCGATCTTGTGGATTTCATCGGGCGTCAGATTGGTGGTGGTGCTGATGGCGAGACCCGCCTTGTACCAGTCGGCGCCGTCCCTGACGTGCCAGACGCCGGCATCGTCGGTGGCCTTGGCGCGCGCGCCCTTGACCGCCTCGATCTGATCGTCGAGGGCGGGCAGGATCTTGCGGCTATAGATCTGGGCGGCGCGGGCCGCGTAATCGCCGGGGATGTCCTTGGCGCGGCGGGCCAGCGAGGAGACCAGGATCGAGTCCTCCGGCTTTTCCTTCAGCGCTTCCAACTGATGCAAGGTGGTGTCGAGGAGGAAACCGGCCGGCAGCACGCCGCGGTCGGCATCATGCTTGAAAGTGTCGGTGTCGGAATCGAGCTGAAGGGCGAAGGCCTCCAGGCGGGCCAGATAGGCGTCGGCGTCGGCGGCGTTCTCGACGGTATGCTTGGTGTCGAGGAAGGTTGGGAAGCTCTGGTAGGAGCCGGTCAGCTGGCTGATGGCATAGGGCGACCCCTCGTCCGGCGAGCCGTAATTGAATTTGGAGCGCAGCTCGACCTGCTGGCCCAGCACATACTCGACGCAGTCGTAGGAGACCGCGTCGATGCCGGTCAGGGTCTTGCGATTCAGGGCCTTGAGACGCTTCAACTGGTCCTTGTCGGTGGCGAGATCCGCTTGCTTGCCCAGCGAGCTACGGTCCTGCAGCTTCGATTTCAGAGAGGCCAGATCGCCCTTGTCCTGGCCGAGTTGGGTGGCATTCTCCGGGGCGCGCTTCAGATCCTCGAGGAAGAACTGGTCGAGCAGGGCGGTCAACCTGGCTCCCTCGCCGGTCGTCTGGGCCAGGACGCGGCCGACCGGCGCCAGGGCCGAAGCGGCGGCGAGCGCCGAGGAATAGTGAAGCAGCTGACGGCGAGAAAGCATGGATGATCCCCCTGAGTTTCTAATTCGTGGGCGCAACCGTAATCGAATGGGGCGGTATCACAAGGCTTGTTGCGCCGCGGAATCGACGAAGCGACGAGGAGAATCGACGGATTACGTGGCGTCTTGGCGGGGCTTTCAAAAATGTGCCACACTTCGCCCGGGATTAAATTGGGGAAGATGATTTGAACCTGGTGAGCGAGGCCACCGCTGCGGGCGGTGAGGTTGTTGAGGGCGGCGGTTTGCCGGGAGAACCGTCGTTGAAGAGGGCTCTTGGGCCTTTCGCGCTTACCATGATCGGCGTCAGTTCGGTGGTCGGGGCCGGCATTTTCGTGCTGTCGGGCGTCACCGCCGCGCAGAACACCGGTCCGGCCATCACCCTCTCCTACGTCATTGCGGCCCTCGGCGTGCTGATCGTCGCGCTCTGCTACAGCGAGCTGGCGGCGATGATGCCGGTGGCCGGCAGCTCCTACACCTATGTGCGCGAGTCCCTCGGCCTGTTCGCGGCCTGGCTGATCGGCTGGGCGATGCTGCTGGAATATCTCGTCACCGCCTCGACCGTCGCGGTGGGCTGGTCCGGTTATCTGGTCGGCATGCTCGGCCAGATGGGCATCGTTCTGCCGGAAAAACTGACCCAGGTGCCGATCACCATGTCGGAGAACATGGAGTTCACCGTCACCGGCAGCTATGGCAATCTGCCCGCGGTTCTCGCCACTCTGGCCCTGACCGCGCTGCTGGCCGTCGGCGTCAAGGAGACGGCCCGGTTCAATGCTTTCCTGGTGTTCTGCAAGGTCAGCGTCATCATCATGGTGGTGGCGGTCGGCGTTTTCTATATCGATCCGGCCCTGTGGCACCCCTTCATTCCGCAGAATAACGGCCAATGGGGCCATTTCGGCTGGTCCGGCGTGGCGCGTGGGGCGGGCTTGGCGGTGTGGACCTATACCGGCTTCGAAACGATTTCCACCTGCGCCCAGGAAACCCGCAATCCCAAGCGCGATCTCGCCATCGCCATGGTGGCGACGATGGCGATCTGTACCACGCTGTATCTGGCGGTGAGCCTGGTGATGACCGGGCTGGTCTCCTACACCAATCTCGACGTTCCCGACCCGATCCTGGTGGCGCTGGCCACCATCGGCCCGAAATGGTCGGGGTTGTTGACCATTGTTTCGATCGGCACGCTGATCGGCATTTCCGGCACGCTGCTGTTCACGCTCTATCCGCAGATCCGCGTGTTCTACATCATGGCGGTCAACAAGCAGATGCCGAAGAGCTTCGCCAAGGTGCATCCCAAATACCGCACCCCGGTGGTCGCCACCTGGTTCACCGGCATCGTCTGCTCCATCGTCGCCTTCCTGGTGCCGCTCGACGTGCTGTCGGAGCTGGTTTCGATGGGGACGATGCTGGCTTTCGGCTCGGTCTGCGCCTCGGTCATCATCTTCCGCCGCCAGCAGCCCGACCGCGAGCGGCCGTTCCGCGTGCCGTTCTCGCCCTGGCTGCCCGGCCTCGGCGTGGTCTTCTGCTTCGTGCTGATGCTCAATATGGCTCAGCGTTCGTGGATTCAGCTGATCGCCTGGATGATCATCGGCGCTGTCATCTATCTGTTCAATCGCCGGAAACTCGGCGCAGTTAAACCATAGTGCGTTGAAACGTTCTTGACGACTCAACGCACCAAGCCCGAGCGGCGCCTGAGCCTTGACGGAGCCGGCGGCGTAGGCATCGCATATCTATCATTTAAAGCCGTACCCCACGTTATTGGGGTACGGCTTTAAATGGTTCGGCTCAAGGCCGACCTTTCGCTGCTTCTGGCGGCGTTGATCTGGGGCACCGCCTTCGTCGCCCAGAAGACGGCGGTCGCCACCATTGGCCCGTTACTGTTCCTCGGCTGCCGTTTCCTGATCTCGGCCGCGCTGCTGGCGCCGCTGGCTTGGCGCGAATCGCGCCGGTGCGTGGACCCGCTGACCGGTTCCGACTGGAAACTGGCGCTGGGAATCGGCCTCAGCCTGTTCGGCGGCATGGCGATCCAGCAGATCGGCATCGTTTCGACCACCACCACCAACGCCGGCTTTCTCACCGCCATCTATGTGGTGATGGTGCCGGTGGTCGCTTGGGTGCTGCTGAGGAAGCGGCCGACATGGCTCGTGGTCGCCTCCTGCTCGGTGTCGCTGGTCGGCGCCTGGTTGCTGGAGCAGGGCGGCGAAAGCTCGTCCTGGGGTTACGGCGATGGGTTGGTGCTGTTCTCCGACATCTTCCAGGCGGTGCAGATCATTCTGGTCGAGCGGTTCCTGGCCCGTCATTCCAGACCGCTGCTGTTGTCCTTCGTGCAATATGCGGTGATCACCGTGCTGGCCTTCGCCGCCGCCTTCGCCTTCGAGACGATCGAACCGGCGGGGATCTGGGCGGTGATGCCCTCGATCCTTTATGCGGGCGTGCTGTCGGGCGGGATCGCCTTCACCCTGCAGATCGTCGCCCAGCGCCATACGCCAGCCGCCGAGGCCGCCATCATCATGTCGCTGGAAAGTGTGTTCGCCGCCTTGTCCGGTGCGTGGCTGCTGGGGGATCGGCTCGGCCCGACCGGCCTGTTCGGCTGCGCGATGATCCTGGCCGGCGTGCTGCTGGTGCAATTGGTGCCGCTGTTGCCCAAGAGAACGCAAAAAACAAATCAGCTTGAACCGAGCGCGGCTCCGCCGCAGGATGCTCCTAATTAATCAACTGTGGGGAATTAAGTTCATGCGCCGTCTCGCCCTTCTCTGCTCCGCCGCCCTGCTGCTGGGCGGAGCCGCCGCGAAAGCCGATCTGCCGCCGGCGCCGCAGCCGCCGGATCAGATCAAGACGCTGGCGCGCGACATTCTCCAAACCATGATCGAGACCAATACGGTCCATGCCAACGGCACCATGAAGCTGGCCGAGTCGATGGCGGCGCGTTTTCATAACGCCGGCTTCGCGCCCGAGGATGTCGCCCTTCTGGCTCCGGCCGAGCATCCGACCCAGGGTAGTGTGGTGGTGCGCATCCATGGCAAGGGCAAGGGACGGCCGCTGCTCGACATCGTCCATCTCGACGTGGTCGAGGCCAAGCCCGAGGATTGGACCGTCGATCCCTTCAAGCTGACCGAGAAGGACGGCTGGTTCTATGGCCGCGGCACGCTGGACATCAAAGGCGACGCGGCGGCCCTGGCCACCACCCTGATCCGCCTCAAGGGCGAGGCCTTCGTGCCCGACCGCGACATCATCGTGGCCTTCACCTCCGACGAGGAGGGGGGCGACGCCAATGGCGTCGATTTCCTGCTGCGCGAACATCGCGACCTGATCGATGCGGAGCTTGTGCTGAACCCCGATGCCGGCGGCGGCATTTCGAAGGATGACAAGCGCCTCTATATCGGGCTGCAGACCAGCGAGAAGACCTATGTCACCTTCCGCGCCGAGGTCACCAACAAGGGCGGACATTCCTCGCTGCCCGAGCCGGACAACGCCATTTACCGCTTGGCCGCCGGCCTGACCCGCCTGTCGAAGCTCTCCTTCCCGGTCCATACCACGGCCACCACCAAGGCTTGGTTCGGCGAGATGGCCAAGCTGGAAAGCGGCCAATTGCGCCAGGACATGGAGGCGATGACCAGAACGCCGCTCGACCCGGCCGCGGTCAAGCGCCTGGAGGGGCTGGTTTTCTACAACGCCATGCTGCACACCACCTGCGTCGCCACGATGCTGGATGGCGGCCATGCCGACAACGCCCTGCCGCAGCGGGCCGGGGTCTCGATCCAGTGCCGCATGATGCCCGACGATACGTCGGAGAAGACCCAAGCGCTGATCGTCAAGGCCCTGGCCGATCCGCAGATCAAGGTGACGGTGCTGCGGCCCGCCGAGCCGGGTCCCGAATCGCCCTTGAGCGCCGCCGTGACCGGCAAGATGCATAAGGTCGTCGAGTCGATGTGGCCGGGCCTGGCGATGGTTCCCGACATGGATGCGGGCGCGTCGGACAGCAAATATACCCGTGGGGCCGGTATCCCGAGCTACGGCATCACCGGCATCTTCACCGATATCGACGACGATCGCGCCCATGGCCGCGACGAGCGTATCCGCGTGAACGACTTCTATGGCGATGTCGAATTCACCTATCGCGAATTGAAGGCTTTCTCGGCGGTCGAATGATATGAGCCATTCCTATCCCCATCTCCTGGCGCCGCTCGATCTCGGCTTCACCAAGCTCAAGAACCGGGTCCTGATGGGCTCGATGCATACCGGGCTCGAGGAATATCCCGACGGCATGAAGAAGTTGGCGGCCTTCTACGCCGCCCGCGCCGCCGGCGGGGTCGGGCTGATCGTCACGGGCGGCATCGCGCCCAACAAGGAAGGCATGCTGGTCAAGGGCGCCGCGCGCCTCGACGACGACCGCCATCTCGGCGACCACCGCACCGTGACCGATGCGGTGCATCGGGCCGGCGGCAAGATCGCGCTGCAGATCCTCCATGCCGGCCGCTATGGCGGGCATCAGGACGCGGTGGCGCCCTCGCCGATCCGCGCGCCGATTTCGCCGCTGACCCCGCGCGAATTGTCCGAAGAGGGCATCGAACGCACCATCGCCGATTACGCGCGCTGCGCCGCGTTGGCCAGGGAAGCCGGCTATGACGGCGTCGAGGTGATGGGCTCGGAAGGCTATCTGATCAACCAGTTCATCGTGCCGCGCACCAATCACCGCACCGATGATTGGGGCGGCAGCTTCGAGAATCGCATTCGCTTCCCGATCGCCGTGCTGCGCGCGATTCGTGAGGCGGTGGGGCCCGATTTCATCATCATCTATCGCCTGTCCATGCTCGATCTGGTCGAGGAAGGCAGCGACTGGGACGAGGTGGTCGCCCTGGCCAAGCAGGTTCAAGCGGCGGGCGCTTCGATCATCAATACCGGCATCGGCTGGCACGAGGCGCGCATCCCGACCATCTCGACGATCGTTCCGGGCGGCGCCTTCGCTTGGGTAACCGCCAAGATGAAGGGGAATGTCAGCATTCCGCTGATCGCCACCAACCGCATCAACGACCCCGCCCAGGCCGAGGCGATCCTGGCCGAGGGCGGCGCCGACATGGTGTCGATGGCGCGTCCCTTCCTGGCCGATGCCGAACTGGTCAACAAGGCGGCCGAGGACCGGCCCTGGGATATCAATACCTGCATCGCCTGCAACCAGGCCTGCCTCGATCATATCTTCGCCGGCAAGATGACCTCCTGCCTGGTCAATCCGTTCGCCTGCCGCGAGACCGAATGGACCGTGACCAAGGCCGCCGCACCGAAATCGGTGGCGGTGGTCGGTGCCGGCCCGGCCGGCATGGCGGCGGCGGCGACCCTGGCCGAGCGCGGCCACAAGGTCACTCTGTTCGAGTCCAAGGGCGAAATCGGCGGTCAGTTCAATCTGGCGCGGCGCATCCCCGGCAAGGAAGTGTTCGGCGAGACGCTGCGCTATTTCCGCTACCGGCTGCCGCGCCTCGGCGTCACGCTGAAGCTGGGTAAGCTGGTCGGTGTCGAGGATCTCAAGGGCTTCGATCATGTGGTCCTGGCCACCGGCATCACGCCGCGCACGCCGGCCATCCCGGGCATCGATCACGCCAAGGTGGCGGGCTATGTCGATGTGATCGAAGGGCGCGCCAAGATCGGCGGGAGCGTCGCCATCATCGGCGCCGGCGGTATCGGCTTCGACGTGGCGGAATTGCTGACCCATGCGCCGGGCGAGGATTATCTGGCTCATTGGGGCATCGACGCCGCTTACAAGAATCGCGGCGGCCTGACCGCGCCCGAGCCGCCCAAGGCGCCGCGCAAGGTCACGCTGCTTCAGCGCAAGAACAGCAAGGTCGGCGACACGCTGGGCAAGACCACCGGCTGGGCCAAGCGCGCCCTGCTGCTTCAGCGCGGCGTCAAGATGCTGGCGGGGGTCGATTACGTGAAGATCGACGATGCCGGCCTGCATATCCGCCTCGGCGCCGATGAGCAGATCTTGGCTGTCGACAATATCGTCATCTGCGCCGGCCAGACTTCCAGGCGCGATCTGGAAGCGGGTCTGCAAGAGGCCGGCATTCCCGTCAGCGTCATCGGCGGCGCGTTCGAGGCTGGTGAGTTGGATGCCAAGAGGGCGATAGCTCAGGGGACTGAACTAGCCCTCGGTCTGTAGTGTTTATCCACAGATGCACACAGATTAACACAGATGAGCTTATCTTTTATCTGTGTCCATCTGTGGATCATAACCTTACTTTTCTTTGAGCTTGCCAAGGAAGGCGTGCACTTCCCCGGACAGTCTTTCGGAATCGCCCGACAGACCGGTGGCGCGCGACAGCAGGCCGCTGGCCAGGTTGCCCGCCTCGTCGGTCGAGATCTTCACCATGCCGATCGCTTCCGAGATGTTGGACACGCCGCCCGAGGCCTCCCCGACGTTGCGGGCGATCTCGCCGGTGGCGGCGCTCTGCTGTTCGACGGCGGCGGCGATCGAGCCGGCGATCTCGCTCATGCGGCGGATGGTGGTGTTGATGTTGCCGATGGCGCCCACCGTGCGACCGGTGGCCGTCTGCATGTCGCTGATCTGGGCGACGATTTCCTCGGTGGCGCGGCCGGTCTGGGTGGCCAGATGCTTGACCTCGTTGGCTACCACCGCGAAGCCCTTGCCGGCTTCGCCCGCGCGGGCCGCTTCGATGGTCGCGTTCAGCGCCAGCAGATTGGTCTGGCTGGCGATATCGTTGATCAGCGACACCACTTCGCCGATCTTCTTCGCCGCCACCGCCAGGGTCTGCACGATGGAATCGGCATTCTGCGCCTCCTGCACGGCTTCCACGGAAATGGTCGAGGATTCGGCGACCTGGCGGGCGATCTCGCCGATCGAGGCCGACAGTTCCTCGGTCGCCGAGGCTACGCTCTCCATCGAGGTCGACACGCCCTGCACCGCCTCGGAGACGATGCCGGCCTGATCGGTGATGTTCTCCGTGCTGAGCGACAAGGTCTGGGCGCTTTTGCGGGTGTCGCCGGCGGCGCCGCTCAGCGAGGTCACGGTGCCGGAAACCGAGGATTCGAAGGTGTTCGCCAGTTCGGTCAGATGGGCCTCGTGCGACTGGTTGCGTTCCTCGAAATAGATGCCGACGCCCAGCGCGATGTCGAGATTGGTCACCAGATTGAGGGCACGGATAAGGCGGCTGGTCTTGGCCTGGGCCTCGGCCGGCTTGAGGCGGCTGCTGAACAGATGGGCGGCGACGTCGTAGAGATGATTCTGAATGACCGCATAGCCGCGGATATACCAGTCGTGGGACACCCCGCCCTTGAGGCGGACCCTGGCGATCTCGTGCTGGGAGGCCATGTAGGCGCCGTCGAGGCGCCCGGCGAACAGCAGCTTGAGATGGGCATGCAGGGCGGCGCGCGCCGCGCTCAGCAGCGTGCGGTCGGTGGCATAGTGGCCCAGCTCGGGCTTGCGGCTCAGATGATCGAAATAGAGATCCAGCGCCTTCGGCAGTTCCTTCTCCAGCCGGGGCATGAATTCGGCCAGGGCGGCCCTGGCGTCACTGTCGAGGATGGAAGCGGGGGTAAGATCCTGCTGGGCGGACATGAAAGACTCCGGACGCTGCATCAGGCCTCCATAACATCATGGAAAGCGGCCTGACGATAGTCACGGTCTTTTGAAACCATGTCTTGATGCCAGGCGGCCCGCGACGATAATCAGCACCGTCCGCCAAGGGAGCCAAACCATGCTGATCCGTCGTCCCGATCCGATCAAACCGTCCGAAATCACCCCGCGATCGGCCTATCTCAGCCGCCGCCGGCTGATCGCGGGCGCCGCCGCCTGGGGAATGCTGCCGGCGGGCTTGGCCCTGGCCGAGGCCTTTCCCAATCTCAGGAAGAGCGACTACAAGGTCGACGAGGCGCTGACCTCGCAGAAGGACGTCACCCACTACAACAATTTCTACGAGTTCGGGCTCGACAAGGAGGATCCGTCGGCCAACGCTCCCGGCAAGCTGAAGACCCGGCCCTGGACCCTCAAGGTCGACGGCGAATGCGCCAAGCCCGGCACCCTCGACATCGACGCCCTTCTCAAGGAGAGCGCCCTCGAAGAGCGGGTCTATCGCCATCGCTGCGTCGAGGCCTGGTCGATGGTGATCCCGTGGGCCGGGGTGCCGCTGGCCGATGTGTTGAAGCGGTTCGAGCCCAACTCGAACGCCAAATATGTCGCCTTCGAGACCCTCAACGACCCGGCCCAGATGCCCGGCCTGCGCTCTGGCGGCTTCGCCTGGCCTTACCGCGAAGGGCTGCGGATCGACGAGGCAATGCACCCCTTGACCCTGCTGGCGGTGGGACTGTATGGCGAGACCCTGCCGGCTCAGAATGGCGCGCCGATCCGCCTGGTGGTGCCGTGGAAATACGGCTTCAAGAGCATCAAGTCGATCGTTCGGATCAGCTTCGTGCAGATCCAGCCCAAGACGCTGTGGAACAGCTACGCCGCCAGCGAGTACGGGTTTTATTCTAACGTCAATCCGGCGGTCGACCATCCGCGCTGGAGCCAGGCGAAGGAGCATCGGATCGGCGAATTCGGGCGCCGGCCGACCCTGCCGTTCAACGGCTATGCCGAGCAGGTCGCCGGACTCTATGATGGCATGGACCTGAAAAAATATTTCTGATGCGTCTGTTGGCCCATCTGCTGTGCGCCTTGCCGCTCGTCTGGCTGGGCGGGCTGGCGGCGCTCGATCGCCTGGGAGCCAATCCGGTCGAGGCGGCGATCCGCTTCACCGGCGATTGGGGACTGCGCATCCTGCTGCTCAGCCTCGCCGTGACGCCGTTGCGCCAGGTGGCGGGCCTGTCGGCCCTGGCGCCCTATCGGCGCATGCTCGGTTTGTGGGGCTTTGCCTATGCGGTAACCCATCTGCTGGGATATGTGGTGTTCGACCAGTTTTTCGACTGGGACAACATCGGCCACGAAATCCTCAAGCATAAATTCATCACCGCCGGCATGGCCGCCTTCACCTTATTGGTGCCGCTGGCTGTGACCTCGACCCAGGGCATGATCAAACGGATGGGGGGCGGCGCATGGCGCCGGCTGCACCGACTGGTTTATGTCGCCGTGCCGCTGGCGGCGCTGCATTACATCTGGATGGTCAAGGCGGGACGGACCCAGCCTTCGATCTACCTCGCCATCGCGCTGTTGCTGCTGCTTTGCCGCTGGGTTTATGCTTGGCGGCGATGAAAGCCGCCATTGCCCTTCTGACCGCCGCAAGCCTGTTCGCCAGCAGCGCCTTCGCCGCCGGACCGAAGCCGAAAATATGTTTCACCAAGGCCGAGGAGAGCGCCGAGATGCTGGTGCGCGGAGGGCTGCGGCTGCGCGAGGGGGCGGCCGGTTGCGACAAGCCTCCCTATGAGATGCATACCCAGCCTCTGTGGGATCAGGTCGAGCAGAAATACGGCCCGCAATTCAAGAAGCAGACGGATGTCCGCCGCGGGGCCTTCGTGCGCGAATTCGCCAAGGATGCCGAGAATCAGGTCCAGGCGTGGGACGGCCGCACCGTCCTCTATTACCGCTATTATCCGCTGTCGGGGGTCTATTGCGTCCAGATCAAAAAGGATCTGGAGGGTTTCCTGAAAACGGGATGGCCGGCCTTCGCCAAGAAAGCCACTCTCTATCGCATCCCCGTTGAGGATGACTATAAACCCTGTGGGTAGGCGGGCTGGCCGGGGCATGCCCCGGCCATGACGTTTTAAGCGCTCTTGCCGCCGTGATGGCTCGACCAGGAGATCGGGTCGTGCAGGAACTTGCGGACTTCCTCCAGCGCCGGCTTGTCGAAATAGCCGCCTTCTTCGGCGACCTCCAGCACATCCCACCAATTGGCCAGGTAGTGCATCTTGACGCCGATATCGGCCAGGGTCTTCAGGGCGCCGGGGAACACGCTGTAGAAGAACACCACGAAAGTGTGGGCCACTTCGGCGTCGGCTTTGCGCAGGGCCTGGACGAAATTGACCTTCGAAGCGCCGTCCGAGGCCAGATCCTCGACCAGCAGCACCCGATCTTTCTCATGCATATGCCCCTCGATCTGGGCATTGCGGCCGAAACCCTTGGGCTGCTTGCGGACATAGAGCATCGGCAGCGAGAGCTCGTCGGAAATCCATGCGGCGTAGGGAATGCCGGCCGTCTCGCCGCCCGCCACCGCGTCCAGGGACTCGAAGCCTATCTCGCGGGTGATGGCGGCACCGGCCAGTTCGGTGATCTTGCGCCGTGCGCGCGGATAGGAAATCACGCGGCGCATGTCGATATAGACCGGGCTGGCCCAGCCGGAGGTCAGGATATAGGGCTCGGCGGGGCGGAAATTGACCGCGCCGATTTCCAGGAGGATGCGCGCGGTCGTCAGGCCGGCTTGTTTCTGTTCGCTTGTACGGGAAACCAGTTGCATCCTCTATGCCTCCTTGGGCGGTGAGACGAGTTTGCGCGGGTATAGGGCGAAAGCGGGAGACGTGCAAGAGCGCGACGCACGAAATCCATCTATGACGACGCGTCGTGCGAGGGCTGCGCTAGGGTGGGTCCCCGACCATCAGTTCCTTTCGAAGCAACTGTTCGAGCCAGTTCGCGAAGACCTGCAGGCGCCGCGTCAGATGTCGGCGATGCGGATAGAGCAGGGACATCGGCATGGCGGCGGCACGGTGATCGGGCATGACCTCCACCAATGTTCCATCCTCCAGATGGCGCCGGACGTCATAGGTCGGGATCTGAATCAGGCCGAGCCCCGAGAGGCAACAGGCGATGTAGGCTTCGGCGCTGTTGACGGTGACTCGCCCCCGCATCGGCCAGGATCGCTCGCTGCTGGCTTCGATCCATTGCCATCTGTCCACCCGGCTGGTGGTTGGGGAGGCGTAGTTGACCGCCCAATGATCCCCCAGATCCGCTGGCGTAACGGGTGTGCCGAACCGTTCCAGATAGGCCGGGCTGGCGGTGTTGATGAGGGGCAGTTTGCCTATGGCGCGGGCGATCAGCCCGGAATCGGCGAGCTTTCCAACGCGCAATACGCAGTCGACGCCTTCCTCGACGAGATCTATCGCTCGATCGCCGACGCCCAGATCGATGTCGATCTCCGGATAGGCGTCGAGAAAGCCGGGGAGGGCGGGTGCGATGATCAGCCTGCCGATGCGGCCTGGAACGTCGATTCTGATCTTGCCGGAAGGGCGCGACGAGGTCTGGCGGAACAAGCCCTCCACTTCCTCCACATCGGCGACGATACGGGTGCACTGTTCGTAAAGCGCCATGCCATCCTGAGTCGGCGAGACCTTGCGCGTCGTGCGGTGAAGCAGGCGCGCGCCTACCCTCCCTTCCAGTTCCCGGACTGCGGCCGAAACGCTCGTCCGCGGCATGTCGAGCAGATCCGCCGCCCGGGTGAAGCTCGAACAGTCGACGACGCGGGCGAAGATGCGGAACAACTCGATGCGGTCCATGTCACGGTCTCCCTGGATTGTGCGGAATTTCCGACAAGTGATGTTTGACGGGGCGCCTTTATAGGAAAAACCTAGACGGTATCCTGCCGTCTTGAAAGCGGTGGCTATCCGCCGCCGAGGATCATGCAAGGAGGGCGTAACCATGGCCGATCATGGCATCGAAGGAAAAACGGTGCTCATCGCGGGCGGCGCGAAGAATCTCGGTGGACTTGTCGCACGCGATCTCGCGGCCCACGGCGCCAAGGCGATCGCGATCCATTACAACAGCGCTTCGACTAGGACGGATGCCGAGGCAACGGTCGCGGCCGTGAAGGCTGCCGGCGCGGAGGCCGTCGCCTTCCAGGCTGATCTCACATCGGCCGGTGCGGTGGAAAGGCTGTTTGTCGACGCCGTTGCCGCGATCGGCCGGCCCGACATCGCGGTCAACACCGTCGGCAAGGTGCTGAAACGGCCGATGGCCGAGATCACGGAGGCCGAATATGATGAGATGAGCGCCGTAAACGGCAAGGCGGCTTTTTTCTTCCTCAAGGAGTCCGGCAGGCATGTCAACGACAACGGCAAGATCGTGACCCTGGTGACGTCCCTGCTGGGGGCTTTCACGCCTTTCTATTCGAGCTACGCCGGTACGAAGGCTCCGGTCGAGCATTTCACCCGCGCGGCGGCGAAAGAGTTCGGCGATCGGGGAATCTCGGTCACGGCCATCGGCCCCGGCCCGATGGATACACCTTTCTTCTATCCCGCGGAGGGGGCCGACGCGATCGCCTATCATAAGACGGCCGCGGCGCTTTCGAAGCATTCCGCGACCGGACTGACCGATCCCGAGGATATCGTCCCGTGGATACGCCTGCTGGTTTCCGAGGGCTGGTGGATGACCGGCCAGACCATCCTCGTGAATGGCGGCTATACCGTGAAATAATCCAACTCGTGCCCCGAAAGCGAAATTCGCCTCATTTGAAGATTATTCACGACGCGGTCTCTTCGATCCTTAAGTTCTTAAAATCACCGGTCCCGAAATCGCAGGAGTTTAAGGATCGGCACATTGGAAAATCGCCATTCCTAGGGAAAATAAGCCATGGATATCATCCCCTACGTCAAGCAGCACCAGGAAGCGCTCAATCTTGCCCAGCAGTTGCAGCAAAAGCTCCAGGAAGCGCAGCCGTCCGTCCAGGAGATCGCCAAGATCCTGATCGAATTGTCGGGCAAGCTGAAATTCCACCTTTCGATGGAAGACAAATATGTCTATCCCAAAGCCATGACGTCCACGAACGCCGACTTGCAGGCGACGGCCAAGAGGATGCAAACGGAAATGCTCGGCATAGCGGATGCCTTTGCCAAATATGTCGGCGACTGGAACTCGAATTCCATCTCAAAGGACTTGGGTAAATTCGCTTCCGAGACGACCGGAATTCTCACCGCGCTGAAAAAGCGCATCGAGCTCGAGGAGCGTACATTCTATCCGCTGGTGCGTGAGCATCTCTAATTCCCATATGCGCAGGCACGGCCTCCGCTGCAGCCTGATGCGATGCCGTCGCATCAGGCCATAGCCTTCCGCCATGGAATCCGCTGCGATTTGGGTCCTGGCCGACGACCGGCCCGGCAATGTCTCCCAGGCGCTGGGCGTCGCCGAAGCTCTGGACCAGCCCTTCACCGTCAAGACCATCCGCTATAATGCCTTGGGCAAGCTGCATAATGCGTTGCGCTCCGCTTCGCGTTTCGGGCTGGAACGCTGGTCGCGCAAGGGGATCGAGGCCAAGCCGCCACCAAGTCTGGTGATCGCCGCCGGCCGCCGCACCGCGCCGTTGGCCCGCTGGCTCAAGCGTCGCTACGGAAGCCGGCTGGTGCAATTGATGGATCCGGGCTGGCCGGGACGCGATCGCTTCGACCTGATCGCCGCCCCGCTGCATGACGCGCTGCCGGATGCGCCCAATGTCGTTCGCACGCCAGGCGCCTGCCACCGCGCCACGCCGGCCCTGCTGGCGGCGGAGGCGGCGCGCTGGACGGAGCGCCTGCCTGACCTGCCGCGGCCCTGGACGCTGGTCTCGGTCGGCGGCAGCACCGCCCATAAGAGCTTCACCGCCGCTGACGCCCGCGCGCTGATCGAAGGCTGCCGCGATCTGCCCGGTTCGCTGCTGGTGGTGACCAGCCGACGCACCGGCGCGGAGGCCGAAGCGGCGCTGGCGGAGGCTCTGCCCGAAAACGGTTGGCTGTTTCCGTGGCGGGATCGCGCCGAGTCTCCCTATCTCGCGCTGTTGGCGCTGGCCGACCAGGTGGTGGTGACCGGCGATTCGATGAGCATGTGCTGCGAGGCTTGCGCCAATGGCGGGCCGGTCTTCGTCTTCGCGCCGGGCCATCTTACCGAACAGAAGCACGCGGCGTTGCACCAGGCGCTGTACGGGCAAGGCTATGCGCGCCCGCTAGGGGGCGATCACGCGCCCTGGCGGCACGAGCCGCTCAATGCGTCGGACATGGTGGCGGAACAAATCCTGCGCCGAGGCCTCTTAACGCATTAGTTAATTGCTCTCGAGGGGGGCGAACCGCTGAATAGGCCCGGATCAGCGAAAACCATCGAGGCATCTCATGCAAGCCAGGCATCTTCCGGCCATCACGCCGCGTTATTGGGCGGCCATAACGCTGGCCAGCATCTTCGGCACCAATATGGGCGATTTCTACGCCCATGAGAGTGGGCTCGGGCTGCTCGGCGGCCTGCCGATCCTGCTGGCGCTGTTCGTGGCGGCCTATGTCGCCGAGCGCTTCGACAAGCTGAGCCACGATGCCTGGTACTGGGCCTGCATCATCATCCTGCGCACCGGCGCCACCAATATCGCCGATTACGGCGCCAGCACGAAGCGGGGGCTGGGGATCGACCGCCTGGTTTTCAGCGCGGGGCTGTTCGTGCTGATCGGCCTTCTGGCCTGGTGGTCGAGCCGCGCCGATCGCGCCACCCAGAGTGACAAGACGCTGCCGAAGACCGGAGCCGTCTATTGGGTCGCCATGCTGGCGGCTGGCGTGTTCGGTACCGTGTTCGGCGATTATTTCGAACATGCGATCGGCGAAGGCGCGGCGGCGATCCTGCTGTCGGGGGTGCTGGTCCTGGCGCTGGTCGCTTATTGGCGCGACGCGCTTCCGGCGCCGTACCTTTATTGGGCGACCATCGCCACGGCGCGCACCACGGGCACGGCGCTGGGTGATTGGCTGGCGGAAAACGACATTCTGAAGATCGGCCTGCCGGTCTGTACCCTGGCCAGCGGGACCGTCTTCGTGGCGCTGCTGGTGCTGTGGCGCGACCGTGGCCGGGTGGACGCAGCGCCCGCCCTGAGCTGATCTTTGCGGGCAAGGCACCTATGCGCGACGGGGGCTTCTCCGCCGCTTGCCAGTCGGCCCGCCCCGCTTCACAATGCCGCCCTCTCGTCATCCTGGGGGGTGCTGTATTGAGTCTCGCTGATCTGGCCGATCGTCATGTCGGGGCTGGCCAAGCCGAAAGGCTGGCATTGCGTTGGCGTGGCCGCAATGGCCGCAAGCGGGAATTCACCTATGGCGAGCTCGCCTCCCTGAGCAACCGGTTGGCCGGCCATCTGCTAGCCGAGGGGCTCGAGCCCGGCCAGGCGGTCGGCGTGATGCTCGGGCGCCAGCCGGAGACGGTGATCGCCGCCCTGGCGGTGTGGAAAATCGGCGGGATCTATTGTCCGCTCTTCGCCGATCTCGGTCCCGATCTTCTGAAAGCCCGGCTCGACGTAGCCAAAATCAAGCTCCTGCTGGCCGGCCCGGACGCCGTGTCCAAGGCGGTATCGCCCTTACAGGAAGAGGGTGATTTCGCTCCCGGTCTGTGGTCGCTCGACCAGATTCAGTCATTGCTCGAGCGCGACGGGCCGAGCCCCGTGGGCAAGGCCGATCCGAGCCGGGGCGGTCTGATCCATTTCACCAGCGGCACCACCGCGCCGCAATCCGACGCTAGCGGCCAGCCGCGCGCCATCCTGCACGATGTCAATTTCGAAGGCCGGCTGGTCGTCAGCGCGGCGCAGGCCCTGGGCCTCGCCGCCGGCGACCTGATCTGGCCGACCAGCGAGCCCGGCTGGGTGGTGCATTCCGCTTTCGGCCTGGTCGCTCCGCTGGCCGTCGGCGCCGCCATCCTGCTCGACGAGCCGCCGCCCACCCCGACCCGTTGCCTCACCGTGCTCGAGGACGAGCCGATCGACATCTGGTACACGACGCCGACCATCATCCGCGGACTGATGGGCGCCGGCGCCGCCGTGGCGCGGTCGATCCGCCGGCCCCGTCTCAGGGTCGCCGCCAGCGCCGGCGAGCCGCTGTCCGCCGATGCGGTGGAATGGGGCGAGCGGGCCCTCGGCGCGCCGTTCCGCGACAATTGGTGGCAGACGGAAACCGGCGGCGTGGTGCTGGCCGGCGATCTCGCGCACCGCCCGCAGCCCGGCTGCATGGGCCGCCCGCTGCCCGGCCTGAAAATGGCGCTGGTGAGCCGGACCGAGGACGACAAGGCCGAATTCCTGCCCGAGGGTGCCGCCGGAATTGGCGAGATGGCGGTCCGGCTGGAAGGGCTGGCGCCCTGGAAAAGCCTGGGCGGCGAGGCGGGCGCTCCGCCCGAGGATGTCGATGGCTGGCACTACACCCACGACATCGCCCGGCGCGACGAAGAGGGTAATTACTGGTTCATCGGCCGCGCCGACGAGGTGATCAATCTGTCGGGCCGGCTGGTCGGTCCGTTCGAGGTCGAAGCGGTGCTGATGTCCCACCCCGCCGTCGCCGAGGCGGGCGTGGTCGGTGGTCCCGATGCCCAGGGGCAGGAGCATTTAGTCGCCTTCGTCGGGCTCAATCCCGGCTTCGATCCGGTGCGCGTCCTGCGCGACGAGCTGCATCTGTTCGCTGTCGAACATTTGGGCAGCATCCTGGCGCCCGAGGATATCCGCTTCGAGCTGTGTCTTCCTCGCACGTCCAGCGGTAAAATCGTCCGCCGCACCCTGAAGGCGCGTATCTCCGAGCCTTGAAATCCGCCTGGCGGATTCCTAATATGCTGCAGCGCACAAAAAAACGACCGGAAACGTCCTCAAAATTTTTTGAGGAGTCGCGCATGTTTTGGCGTTCCTACGCCGCGAAAAGCGCGGCGCCGCTGGCTTTAGCTCTCCAGGGCGGTGGAGCTTATGGAGCCTTCACCTGGGGTGTGCTCGACCGGCTTCTGCAGGAGAGCGATATTTTCCCGAGCGCCGTCAGCGGCGCGTCGGCCGGCGCCGTCAATGCGGTGATCATGGCCTCGGGCCTGATGCAGGGCGGGCGCGACGGCGCGCGCGCGGCGCTGCGCCGCTTCTGGACCGAGATCGGCCAGAAGTCGTTATTGAGCCCGCTGGGCGCCCTGCCGGGCGCCGATCTGCAGTTCGATTTCTGGACACGACTGTTCTCGCCGCAGCAATTAAACCCGCTCAATATTCATCCGCTGCGCGACATATTGGCCGACATGGTCGATTTCGAGGCGCTGCGCCGCTCAGGCGAGATCGAGTTGTTCCTGTCCGCTACCGACGTCGCCACCGGCGAGCCGCGGGTGTTCCGCGAGAGCGAAGTGTCGCTCGACGTGCTGATGGCCTCGACCTGTCTGCCGCGCATGACCCAGGCGGTCGAAATCGAGGGGCGCAGCTATTGGGATGGCGGCTTTTCGGCCAATCCGCCGATCCTGCCGATGGTGCTGGAGACCGCCTGTAGAAGCTTATTGGTGGTGAAGCTGACGCCGGACGAGGAGCCTTATGTGCCGACGCAGGCCTCGGACATCATGGCGCGCCTGCGCCGGATTCTGGTCAATGGCTCGCTGCAGCGCGATCTCGCCGCGCTGGCAGAGATGCGCAATCTGCTGCGCCGCTCGAATCTGTCATCGGGGGATTTGCGGCGTATCCGCGATCTCGGGGTGCGCCAGGTGGCGATCGATCACCGCTTCTTCCTGGGCGGCAATGACAGCGCGCTGAGCCCGCGGCCGGAGATGCTGGAAAGATTGTTCGACGCCGGAGTGGACGCGGCCGACGCGCTGATCCGTCAGGATGGCGTGCCGGCCGCGTCCGAGGTGCTTACTGCGGACGGTGCATAGCGTCAGGGCCGCCGGCGCCGCCCTGGGGACCATGCTCGAAGCCGCCATGGCCGAAGCCGTGATGGCCGCGCTCATGCTCTTCATGCAGGCGGTTGAAGCTGTCCTTCTGCGCATCGGTCAGGCTGTCATAGAACGCCTTCAGCGCCGGGCGGGTAGCTTGCAGCATCTGCAGGCGGGCCGACAGCTTGGTCTCCGCGCGCTGCTCGCGGTCGAGGATGGTCGGACGCTGGTCGTGCGAGGGCGGCGCTTCGGCCAGGCAAGCGGTCTTCTGCTTGGTCTCGCTGTCGAGAACCGCCTGGCGCCATTTGGCGAACAGCGGCTTCTGCGCGTCGGTCAGAGCGAGCTTGGTCTCGACATAGGCCAACTTGGCCGCGGCATGCGCCACGCGGTCCTCGCACATCGATTTATGCATCGCGGCGAAGTCGGGGCGGTGATGCTGATCGGGGCGCTGTCCATCCGGCGCCTGGGCCATGGCGAGGCCGGCGCAGAATAGGGCGGCGGTGCTGAACAGGGCAAGTTTCTTAATGAACATGGGTGTAACCCTTCGTTTTCGATGGGGTCACCCTAACCCAGCTTTTTTTCGCGGTTATTTCTCGCTGGCCGGAACTGTGTAACAGCAAGTTTTCTATAGAGAAGGAATGGCTTGAGAGAGGCGGCCGCCCATGCGAACCGCTTCCACGCGCTTGGCCAGTCCGGACTTGTCGTCGGTCTCGACGAAAACGCCGCACAGGGTGGGGGGGCCCTCGGCCGGGCTCAGTTTCTCGCCGGGCAGTTTGCGGGTGAATTTCAGCACTGCCGGCTCCTTCTTCATGCCGATCACCGAATCATAATCGCCGCACATGCCTGCGTCGGTCTGATAGGCGGTGCCGCGCGGTAGAATCTGGGCGTCGGCGGTGGGGACGTGGCTATGGGTGCCGACCACCAATGACGCGCGACCATCGGAGAAATGGCCGAGCGCCATCTTCTCGCTGGTCGCCTCGGCGTGGATGTCGATGATGGTGGCCTGCACCGAGGCGCCCAGGGGATAGCGCGACAATTCCGCCTCGACCGAGGGGAAGGGATCGTCGAGCGGATCCATGAACAGGCGGCCCATCACCTGGACCACCAGCACCTTCTTGCCATTGGGAAGCGTGTAGACCGCCGAGCCGCGGCCCGGCGTGCCGGCCGGATAATTGCGGGGGCGCAGAAGGCGTGGCTCGCTGTCGATGAAGGAGATGATCTCCTTCTGGTCCCAGGCATGGTTGCCCAGAGTGATGACGTCGACGCCGGCGCTGAACAGCTCCTCGCAGATCTTGCCGGTGATGCCGAAACCATGCGCGGCGTTCTCGCCATTGATCACGACGAAATCGAGCTTGAGGCTCTCCCTCAGTTTCGGAACGCTTTCCTGCACCGCCTCCCGGCCCGCCCGGCCCAGCACGTCGCCGCAAAACAACAATCTCAAGCTTCGATCTCCCAAACCTCTGATTCAGTGACGATCCAGTCCAAAGGCTGGTCGTGCGTCTCGCGCGGCAAATTATCCATTCGCTGCGCCGCGAAAGCGATGCCGACGGCGATCACCGGTCCGGCTGCCCGCAGCGCCTCGAGCGTGCGGTCGTAATAGCCGCCGCCATAGCCGAGCCGCCCGCCTTCGAGGTCATAGGCCAGCATCGGCACCAGCAGCATATCCGGTGTCGCGCGCTCCGCCGCATCATTTGGGTGCTGCGTGGCGAACGGGCCGAATTCCAGCGGATCCTCGAGCTTCCAGCAGCGGAATTCCAGCGCCGCATCGCGCTCGGTCACCGCGGGCAGAGCCAGATTCACCCCCTGTCCCGCCAGCAAGCCCAGCAGCGGCGCCACGTCGGCCTCGTCGCCGAGCGAGACATAGCCGGCGACGGTGCTCGCGCGGCGCCAGGGCAGCCGGACCAGGAAGTTATCAGCGATCAGCAGGCCGGCGCCGGGACCTGCCCGGTCACGCGCCTCGCGGCGCAGCGCCCGCGCTGTCGCGCGCAGGGACGCTTTGCCGTCGGAAAGGTGAGCGGAGCCGCCTCGGCCGTTGGTCATTGATTTCCCTCCGTGGCCTGCCATAGCAGGTGGGAGCCATATACCGGGACCACGATCCCGACAGGGACAGCCCCCTGGAGTTAAAACATTGGCCCCGGGGAATAATGCGACCTGACGCACCGCGCAGCGCCCGCCCACCCCTGATTTAGGCCTTCTGCAGCCTTTCCGCAATGGAGTCGATGCGGCTCGCCAATTTCTCGATGCCGGCGGCGATCCGCTCGTCGGCCTCATTGTCGAACGGTTCGCTGATCGGGGCGGCCGTGCGGACCGGCGGCGGCGGGGCGCCTTCGTGAATATCGTCGGCCATGGTCAGGGCAACCATGACCAGCAGCTTGGTGTCAGATACCGGGCCGACCGCTTTCAAAAGATCGCGGGCGCGGCGGTCGACATCCTGCGAGAGCGAGGTCAGCATCGCTTCCTGGCCGGCCTCGCAGGCGATCTCGTAGGTGCGGCCGGCGATGGTGATCGGTACAAAGGCGCTCATTCTCCGGCCTCCAGCAGCGTCTGCAGCCGGTCGGCCATGGCGTCGAGCCGGTTTTCCACCTGGCGCGAGGCTTGTTCGAGGCGGGCGTAATCCTGGCGGGCGCGGGTCAACTCGTCATGGCCGAACAGATCGGGCAGAGCGGAATGCTTGGCGGCCTTGGGAGCGGCGAGCGCCTGGGGCGCGGCCGCCGCGGCCTGCTCCAGCCGGTTTATGGCCTGGTCGAGCCGCTCGAGAGCGGCGTCGGTCTTGGTGAATCGAAGGGTCAATACGATTTCCTCTCATCCCCCCGGCAAGTGTAGGGGCGTGTTTTAGCCTGCGTCAATCGCTTCGCTCTGGAATCCTGTGACCATAAGGAGTAAACCACGGCGTCAAATCTCCCCGAAGAGGATCTCCCTCCTTGCAAGCTGCCGTCATCACCTTCCCGGGCTCCAACTGCGACCGAGATGCCGCGGTCGTGCTCGAGGCCGTAACCGGCCATGCCCCCGCCATGATCTGGCATCGCGACACCGAGCTGCCCAAGCTCGATCTGGTGGTCGTGCCGGGTGGTTTCACTTACGGCGATTACCTGCGCTGCGGCGCCATGGCCGCCCATTCGCCGATCATGCGCGAAGTGGTCGAGCTGGCGAAAAAGGGCGTCGCCGTGTTCGGCATCTGCAACGGGTTCCAGATCCTGGCCGAGACCGGTCTGTTGCCCGGCACGCTGATGCGCAACGCCGACCGCAATTTCGTCTGCCGGGATGTCCATCTACGGGTCGAGAGCTCCGACAGCATTTATACCCGCAAATATAACGCCGGCTTCGTGGCACGCATTCCGGTGGCGCACGGGGAAGGCAACTACTTCGCCGATCCGGAGACGCTGGAGCGCATCGAGGGCGAGGGGCAGGTGGCGTTCCGTTATGTCGATACGTACGGCGCCGAAACGAAAGCCGCCAATCCCAACGGCTCGCAACGCAACATCGCCGGCATCTTCGACAAGAGCCGCCGCATCTTGGGCATGATGCCGCATCCGGAACGTTTGTCCGACGAGAAGCTCGGCGGCACCGATGGTCGCGCTATGTTCGAAAGCCTGCTGGAGGCCCTGTCGTGAACGCCATTACCCCCGACATCGTCAAATCGCACGGCCTGTCGCAGGACGAATACAAGCTGGTGCTCGAGATCATGGGCCGCGAGCCCAACATCACCGAGCTTGGCATCTTCTCGGTGATGTGGTCCGAGCATTGCTCCTATAAGAGCTCGAAGAAGTGGCTGAAGACCCTGCCGACCACCGCGCCGTGGGTGATCTGCGGTCCCGGCGAGAATGCCGGCGTGATCGATATCGGCGACGGTCTGGCCGCCATCTTCAAGATGGAAAGCCATAACCATCCCTCCTTCATCGAGCCCTATCAGGGCGCCGCGACCGGGGTGGGGGGCATCCTGCGCGACGTCTTCACCATGGGCGCCCGTCCGATCGCCAATATGAACGCGCTGCGCTTCGGCGATCCGAAGCACCCCAAGACCCGCCATCTGGTGTCGGGGGTGGTGGCCGGCATCGGCGGCTACGGCAATTGCGTCGGCGTGCCCACCGTGGGCGGCGAGACTAATTTCCACCCGTCCTATAACGGCAACATCCTGGTTAACGCCATGACCGTCGGTCTGGCCAAAGCCGACCGCATCTTCTATTCGGCCGCCGCCGGCATCGGAAACCCGGTTGTTTATGTCGGTTCGAAGACCGGCCGCGACGGCATCCATGGCGCCACGATGGCCTCGGCCGAATTCTCCGCCGACAATGAGGAGAAGCGCCCGACCGTGCAGGTCGGCGACCCCTTCACCGAGAAGCTGCTGATCGAGGCCTGCCTCGAGCTGATGGCCACCGACTGCATCGTCGCCATTCAGGATATGGGCGCCGCCGGCCTGACCTCGTCGTCCTTCGAGATGGCCTCGAAGGGGGGCTTGGGCATCGACATGAACCTCGACGAGGTTCCGATGCGCGAAGAGGGCATGACCGCTTACGAGATCATGCTGTCGGAGAGCCAGGAGCGCATGCTGATGGTCTTGAAGCCCGGCTCGGAAGGTCAGGCCAAGGCCATCTTCGACAAGTGGGAGCTCGACTTCGCCATCGTCGGCACGCTGACCGACACCGGCCGCATGGTTTTGCGCCGTCATGGCGAGATCGTCGCCGACCTGCCGATCGACCCGCTGGCGGCAGCCAGCCCGGAATATGACCGTCCGTGGGTTCCTTCGACCAAGCGTCCGGTGATCGATCTGCACGACGTGCCGTCGCATAATCCGCTGGTGGCGTTGAAGACTCTGCTGCACTCGCCGGACCTGGCCAGCCGCCGCTGGATCTGGGAACGCTACGATCACATGGTGATGAACGACACGGTGGTGCGCCCGGGCGGCGATTCCGCCGTGGTGCGCATCCACGGCACCAATCGCGGCTTGGCCATCACCACCGACTGCACGCCTCGCTACGTCTATGCCGACCCGCATGAGGGCGGCCGCCAAGCTGTCGCCGAGGCCTATCGCAATCTGTCGGCGGTGGGCGCCAAGCCGCTGGCCGTGACCGACAATCTCAATTTCGGCAATCCCGAGAAGCCCGAGATCATGGGCCAGATCGTCGAGGCCATCCAGGGCATCGGCGAGGCCTGCCGCGCGCTCGATTTCCCGATCGTGTCGGGCAATGTCTCGCTCTATAACGAGACCGAGGGCAAAGCGATTCTTCCCACTCCGGCGCTGGGCGCCGTCGGCCTGATCGATAACCTCGATTCCCTCGCCACCATCCCCTTCAAGCGCGACGGCGATGCCATCATCGTCATCGGCGAGACCAAGGGCTGGCTGGGATCGTCGCTTTATCTGCGCGAGCTGTGCGGTCGCGAGGACGGAGCACCCCCGCCGGTCGCCCTGCACCGCGAGAAGCGCGAGGGCGAGTTCGTCCGCGCGATGATCAAGGACGGCGCCGTGACCGCCGTGCATGACGTGTCCGACGGCGGCCTGCTGGTCGCTATCGCCGAGATGGCCATGGCGTCCGAGACCGGCTGCACGCTGGAGCCGCCGCACAATTTGGCCGCCCATGGCTGGTGGTTCGGCGAGGATCAGGGCCGCTATGTGCTGACCGCCGCCCAGGACCGCCTGCCGGAGATCCTGGAGGCCGCTCAGCGCGGCGAGATCACCGCCCGGGTGATCGGGTCGGTTGGCGGCGACGACTTGATCTTGACCGGCGTCGGGGCCATTTCGATCCATGAGTTGAAGCAGCTCAACGAAGCGTGGCTGCCCGATTTCATGTCGTCCCCGGACAGCAACGCATAAGGAAAATCAGAAGATGGCCATGGACGCCGCCGACATCACCGCGATGATCAAGGAAGCCCTGCCCGACGCGATCGTCACCATCGACGATCTGGCCGGCGATGGCGAGCATTACGCCGCCACCGTCGTTTCGTCGGCCTTCAAGGGGAAAAGCCGCGTGCAGCAGCACCAGATGGTCTATGCCGCCCTGCGCGGCAAGATGGGCGGAGAACTGCACGCTTTGGCGCTGCAGACCAATCTGCCCACGGAAGGCTGAAAATCAGCCTGGGTTTGCTGGCGGCGCTCTCGGCCTATGTGATCTGGGGGCTATTCCCCCTCTATTTCCATGCGCTCGCCGGGGTGACGGCGATCGAGGTGCTGTGCCATCGCATCGTCTGGGGCGCCGTCGTCTGCCTGCTTCTGCTGGCGGGGCGCGGTAAGCTCGGCGATTTGCGGGCGGCCCTGACCGGGCGCCGCACGCTGCTCGGGCTGGCCGCATCGGGGGCCTGCATCTCGATCAATTGGGGTTCCTTCATTTGGGCCGTCTCGGTCGGGCGGGCGCTAGACGCCAGCCTGGCCTATTACGTGCTGCCGCTGGTGATGCTGCTGCTCGGCGTGCTGTTCCTGAAAGAACGCCCGGGTGCCCGGCAATGGCTGGCCATCGCGGTGATGGCGGCGGCGGTGGCGCTGCTGACCTATGACCGCGGCGAGCTGCCCTGGGTGGTCGTGGCGGTGCCGATCTCGTTCGGGCTCTATGGGTTGGCGCGCAAGCTGGTGGCGGTCGATGCGATGGTCGGCGTCACGGTCGAGACCCTGCTGCTGACGCCCTTCGCCGCCGCCTATCTGCTGACCCGTTCGGGCGGTGGCGCTTTGGTAATGGATACCTTCGACATCAAAGCCCTGCTGCTCGGTTGCGGACCGCTCACCATCCTGCCGCTGGTGCTGTTCACCTATGGGGCGCGGCGTTTGTCGCTGTCCACGGCGGGTGTGCTGCAATATATCAATCCGACCATGCAGGCGCTGATCGCGGTGGCCGTATTGGGGGAGATGCTGACCCGGCTGCAGATGGTTACCTTCGCGCTGATCTGGACCGGGCTGGCGATATACTCGATCCCGGCGCGCACCAGGGTTGCGCAAGGTTGATTTCAACCCTCAGGATGGTTATATCCGCCATCAGATGATGCATCTTTGCCCTGGAGTCTTTTTCGATGAACGCGAACCCGGTTTTCGAACGCATTGAGCAGGAGCTCACTGAAAACGCCGTGGTGCTGTACATGAAGGGGACCCCGATGTTCCCGCAGTGCGGCTTCTCGGCCGCCACCTCCAAGATCCTGGCCGATCTCGGGGTGAAGTTCAAAGGCATCGACGTGCTGGTCGATCCCTCGATCCGCGAAGGCATCAAGCAGTACGCCAACTGGCCGACCATTCCGCAGCTCTATGTGAAGGGCGAATTCGTCGGCGGCTGCGACATCGTGCGCGAGATGGCCTCCAATGGCGAACTGCAGACCCTGCTGCAAGAAAAGGGCGTCCTGGCCTCGGTCTGAGGTTGAGTTGGGGCTTCCGAGGTCTCACGGGATCCAAAGCGGCCTGATTGTAGGGCGCGGCGCTGATTAGCGCTGTGCCGCCCACATTCGGGCGCTTTGACGGGACATCGGACTTGTCCGATGTCCCGTCAAAGAGCAAGGGGAGGTCGAGGGGACTCCCTCGCTCGCCCCCTTAGGGGCGACCCTCCAGACTCAATCCTGCCCTCAGGCCCTGACAGGCCCCGTCGATTGCCGCACCAGCAATTTGGCCGGCAGGACGATGTCGTCGGCCGGCGCTTCGCCGCCTCTCAGCATTCCGATCATCACACGCGCCGCAGCGGCGCCGATCTCGACATTGGGCTGCACCATGGTGGTGAGCGGCGGGTCGCAGAAATCGGCGAAGCGGATTCCGTCGAACCCGATCAGCGACAGATCGTCAGGCACGCGCTTGCCATGCTCGCGCGCCGCCTTGAGCGCGCCGATCGCCATTTCGTCGCTCGACGAGAACACCGCCGTCGGCGGTTTCGGCAGATCGAGCAGCCGGCTCATCGCCCGGTGCCCCGATTCCACGTCGAACAGACCTTCCACCACCAGGCTTTCATCATAGGCCAGGCCGGCCGCTTCGAGCGCCGCGCGATAGCCGGCTATGCGGTCGCGGCTCAGTTGGTTGTCGGCCGGGCCCGATATCTTGCCGATGCGCTTGTGGCCCAGCCCGATCAAGTGATTGGTCGCCTCGCGGGCCGCCGCCTCGTTGTCGATGCGGATGGCGGGGATGCGATGGTCGGGGAAATATTCGCAGGCCAGCACCAGGGGCGTCTTCTCGGGGATCTGGCTGGGCAGCGCTGCGCCCAGCAGGATCAGCCCGTCGGCGGTCTTGCTGCGCAGCATGGCGGTATAGCTGTCCAGGCGCTCGAGATCGTTCTGACTCTCGCCCAGCAGCACCTGATAGCCCTCGGCGAAGGCGACGCCTTCGATGCCCTGGATTACTCCTGAGAAGAAGGGATTCTGGATGAAGGGCACCACCACGACGATATTGTCGCTCTTGGCGCGCCGCAGCCCGCTGGCCAGCGCGTTAGGCCGATAGCCGGTCGCTTCGACCGCGGCGATGACTTTGTCGCGCGTCGCCTTGGTCACGACGTCGGGCGTCTTCAGCACGCGGGAAACGGTTGCAATCGATACTCCGGCGGCGGCAGCCACCGTCCTGATATCGGCCATGCGATATCCCCCCCTTTATCATTGTGCGCAAGAATCGCATTTTTATGCGGGCACTTGACAATGTAAACGTTTACCGCAACCTTGTGGAAAAAACATGCTCAGGGGAGGATGGTCGTGACCACCAGCGATAAGATTTACGACGTCATCATTGTCGGGTCCGGAGCCGGAGGCGGCATGGCCGCCTATATCCTGACCCAGAAGAAACTCAAGGTGCTGCTGCTCGAAGCGGGGCGGCATTACGACCCCGAGACCGAGACGGCGATGTTCAACACGCCGGAGCAGGCGCCGTTGCGCGGGGTGTCCACGCCAGACAAGAATTTCGGCTTCTACGACGCCACCGTCGATGGCGGCTGGGAAGTGCCCAACGAGCCCTATGTCTCGGCGCCGGGCTCCGAATTCAAATGGTGGCGTCCCCGCATGCTGGGCGGGCGCACCAATCACTGGGGCCGCTACTCGTTCCGCTACGGTCCTTACGACTTCAAGCCTTACAGCCGGGACGGGCTGGGATTCGACTGGCCGGTCTCCTATGACGAGATCGCGCCCTGGTACGACAAGGTCGAACGGCTGATCGGCGTCACCGGCCGGGCCGAGGGGCTCGAGAACGTGCCCGACAGCCCGCCCGGCTGTCATCTGCCGCCGCCGGCCATGCGTCCGCACGAGGCTTTTCTGGCGCGCGGCTTCAAGGCGATGGACATTCCGGTCGCCGCCACCCGCGCCGCCATTCTGACCCAGCCGCATAATGGCCGCCCCGCCTGCCTGTGGGCGACGCCTTGCGGCCATGGCTGTTCGATCGGCGCGAATTTCCAGAGCCCGACCGTGCTGCTGCCGGTGGCGCGGGCGACCGGCAATCTGGTCACCCGGCCCAATTCGTTGGTCTATCAGGTGGACATGGACAGGCATGGCAAGGCCAGCGGCGTCTCTTTCGTGGACCGTATCACCGGCGAGCATCATTCGGCGCGCGGCAAGGCGGTGATCCTGTCGGCCGGCGCCTGCGAATCGGCGCGTATCCTGCTGAATTCGAAGCAGGGCGGGCTGGGCAATTCCTCCGGTTTGGTCGGGCGCTATCTGATGGACACGGTCGGATCGAGCACCGCCGGCTATTTTCCCGCCCTGGAGAAGCTGCCGCGCCGTAATGACGACGGCATGTCGGTCGGCCACATTTACGTGCCCTGGTGGGGGCTCAACAAGCAGAAGGAATTGGGCTTCGCCCGCGGCTATCACATCGAGATCTTCGGCGGACAGCGCATGCCGTCGATGAGCCTGATGGGCGATTACACCGACCGCTGCGCCACCCCCTTCGGCGCCGGGCTGCGCCAGGAGATGCGCCAGAAATACGGCGCCATCTGCAGTTTCGACGGCCGCGGCGAGATGATCCCCAACGAGAACAGCTACTGCGAGATCGACCCCGAGGTGAAGGACAAGTGGGGCATCCCGGTGCTGCGCTTCCATTGGAAATGGAGCGAGCATGAAACGCGTCAGGCCTCCCACATGCGGAAAACCTTCCTCGAACTGATCGACCGTCTCGGCGGTACTCCGTTCGAAGGATTGGACACCGACGGCGAGAAGGCCATCTCGGTCGGCGGCGAGATCATCCACGAGGTCGGCACCGCCCGCATGGGCCACAGCGCGAAGGATTCCGTGGTCAATTCCTACGGCCAGAGCTGGGACATCAAGAACCTGTTCATCATGGATGGCGGGGTGATGCCGTCCTCGCCCGACAAGAACCCGACCGAGACCATCCTGGCCCTGACCTGGCGCAACGCCACGTATCTTGCCGACCAAGCTCGCAAAGGTGCGCTATGAGCGACCTCGTCCGAATCGACCGCCGCACCACGCTGAAATGGCTGGCCGCGGCCCTGGCCTTTTCCACCCATCACGGCAAGTCGCTGGCGGGGGGCGGAACCTTCATGCCGTCGCCCCAGGGCTATGGCACCGATCCCGACATCAACACCGTCAAGCCGATCGAATGGGACAGGATCATGAGCGAGCACGAGCTGAAACAGACGGCCTTGCTGGCCGATCTGTTTCTGCCGGGCGACGCCACATCGCCGGCGCCCAGCGCGCTCGGCATCCCCGATTTCATCGATGAATGGATCAGCGCGCCCTATCCCGAGCAACAATCCGACCGGGGCATCGTCCAGGGCGGCCTGAGCTGGCTCGACCAGGAGAGCGCCAAGAAGTTCGGCCAGGATTTCACCGTCCTCTCCGATGGCCAGCGCGTCGAGATGATGACTGCGATGGCCGCGATGCCCGACTTCCTGTTCTTCAAGCGGCTGCGCAACCTGGTGGTGGCGGCCTATTTCTCCAGCGACGCCGGTTTCAAGGATATCGGCTATAGCGGCAATGTCGCGCTGGACGCCTTCCCGGCTCCGACCGACGACATGCTGGCCATCATCGACCGCGAGTGCAAAGCGCTCGGCGTTTAAGAAAGGAAAAGCAAACATGAGGAAACTGATCGCTCTCGTTCTCGCCGCGGGTCTGCTCGGCACCAGCGCCTTCGCCGCCGAAAACACGCTGACGCCCAAGGAAAAAGCCGATGGCTGGGTGCTGCTGTTCGACGGCAAGACCACCCATGGCTGGCGCAGCTACAAGAAGACCGATGTCGGCGCGCAATGGCAGGTGATCAAGGGCGTGCTGACCCTGACCGAGGGCGGCGGCGGCGATCTGGTCACCGACAAGGATTACACCGATTTCGAGTTGGCCTTCGACTGGCGCATCTCGAAGATGGGCAATAGCGGCGTGATGTATCACGTCTCCGAGGATGGCGGCGATCATCCCTATCTCACGGGGCCGGAATATCAGCTGCTCGACAACGCCCATGGCGAACCGCCGCTCGAGACCGCCGGCGGTCTGTTCGGCTTGGTGGCGCCGTCCAAAGACGTTACCAAGAAGGTCGGTGCGTTCAATCACTCGGTACTCAAGGTCGATCACGGCCATGTCGAACATTGGCTGAACGGTGTCAAGGTGGCTGAATACACCATCGGCTCCGAGGATTTTCAGAACCGCATCAAGGGCACCAAATTCGAAAAGTGGCCGGATTTCGCCAAGCATGACACCGGCCTGATTGCTCTGCAGGATCATGGCGACGGGGTGGCTTTCCGCAATATCAAGATCCACGTCCTGCCGTGAAGATAAGATATGGCATGGTCGGCGGCGCGGAGGGGGCCTTCATCGGCGCCATCCATCGCGCCGCCGCCGCGCTGGATGGGCAGTTCGAGCTGGTATGCGGCGCCTTCAGCCAGGACCCGGCCAAGGGACGGCGCAGCGCCGCCGCCCTCGGTCTGGCCCCGGACCGCGCCTATGACGATCTCCCCGCGCTGCTGGCGAGCGAACAGGGCCGCATGGATGTGCTGGTGATCGTCACGCCCAATCACCTGCACGCCTCAGCGGCGATTTCCGCCCTGCAGACCGGGTTCCATGTGGTATCCGACAAGCCGGCGGCGATGAATTTGGCCGAGGCGAAGAGCATCGAGCAGGCAGTCAAGGAAAGCGGCCGGCTCTATGCGCTGACCTACACCTATGCCGGCTATCCGCTGGTCGAGGAGGCCCGCCGCCGTATAGCCCGGGGTGAATTGGGCGCGATCCGCCGGATCGACGTCCAATATCCGCAGGGCTGGCTGTCGGCGCCGATCGAGAAGGACGGGCAGAAGCAGGCGGAGTGGCGCACCGATCCGGCCCGCGCCGGCGTCAGTTGCTGTCTGGCCGATATCGGCGTGCATGCTTTTCAGCTGGCTGAACATATCTCCGGCCTCAAGGTCGCCGAGATCTCCGCCGATGTTTCCATCCATGTGCCGGGCCGGCGCCTCGACGACGATGCTTCGGTGCTGTTGCGCTTCGAAAACGGCGCGCGTGGCACGCTGACCGCCAGCCAGATCTGCGCGGGTGAGGAAAACGGCCTCTCCATCCGGATCTATGGCGAGAAAGGCGGGCTTGTCTGGACCCAGACCGAGCCGGACAGCCTGATCCTGAAATGGCCCGACAGGCCGATGGAGACCCTGCGCATGGGCGGTCCCGGCCTGAGCGCGGAGGCCCTGGCCCGCTGCCGTGTGCCGGCCGGCCATCCGGGCGGCTATGTCGAAGCCTTCGCCAATCATTACCGCGCCGTTGCCGGCACTCTGTCCGCCGGGCGCGTCAGCTCGCCTTTGGGCGATCCCCTGTGGTTTCCCGGCATCGCCGAGGGTGTGCGCAGCCTCGCTTTCGTCGAGGCCGCCTTAGCCAATAGTCGCGGCGCCGATAAATGGAGTTCCCTATGAAAGGTCCCGCCATCTTCCTGGCCCAGTTCGCCGGGCTGAAGCCGGAATTCTCAGCCCTGGTCCCGATCGCCGACTGGGTCGCCTCGCTCGGTTATGAAGGCGTGCAGATCCCGACCTGGGAGAAGGGCTTCATCGATCTTGCCCGCGCCGCCGAGAGCCAGGATTATTGCGACGAGCTGAAAGGCCTCCTGGCTGAGCGCGGTCTCGCCATCAGCGAGCTCTCGACCCATCTGCAGGGCCAGTTGGTGGCGGTTCATCCGGCCTATGACGACCAGGTCGATGTGTTCGCCCCCGAGCACCTGCGCGGCAAGCCGGCCGAGCGCACCGAATGGGCGATCGGGCAATTGAAGCTGGCGGCGAAGGCCAGTCAGCGTTTAGGGCTCAAGGCCCATGCCAGCTTCTCAGGCGCGCTGCTGTGGCACGCGTTCTATCCCTGGCCGCAGCGCCCCGCGGGCCTGGTCGAGGAAGGCTTCGCCGAGCTGGGCAAGCGCTGGCGGCCGATCCTCGATTCGTTCGACGAGGCGGGGGTGGATCTCTGCTATGAGCTGCATCCGGGCGAGGATCTGCATGACGGCGTCACTTTCGAGCGGTTTCTCGACGCGGTGGACAACCATCCGCGTGCCAACATCCTCTACGATCCCAGTCACATGGTCCTGCAACATATGGATTATCTGGCCTTCATCGACCATTACCACCCGCGCATCCGCGCCTTCCACGTCAAGGACGCGGAGCTGCGTCCGAGCGGCAAGTCCGGCGTCTATGGCGGATTCCAGTCCTGGGTCGACCGGCCGGGCCGGTTCCGATCGCTCGGCGACGGGCAGATCGACTTCACCCAGCTGTTCAGCAAACTGGCCCAGCATGATTATCCCGGCTGGGCGGTACTGGAATGGGAATGCTGCCTAAAGCATCCCGAGGACGGCGCCGCCGAGGGCGCGCCTTTCATCAGAAAGCATATGATCCGCAAGACCGAGACGGCGTTCGACGATTTCGCCGGCGGTAAGGCGGATGTCGAGTTGAATCGTAGAATTCTCGGATTGAAGTAAGAACAACACTATCCGTCATTCCCGCGAAGGCGGGAATCCACCGCGGGGCTGAGTCTGGCCTCGACGTGGATCCGCCTTCGCGGGGATGACGGGAGGGGGAAATGATGAGCGAAGTGAAGAAAATCAATCCGCGCCGGCTATTCTGGATCGGCGTACTGGGGCTGTTTTCCGCTGCGGTGAATACCTCCCTGCGCGCCGGCGTCGCCGCTCATATCAAGGAGCAGTGGCTGGCGCCGATCGATCCGATCCATGCCGGCGAGATGACGGGCGCGGCGCTGGGCGCCAGCTTCCTCGGCTTCTCGCTGACGCTCTTCATCGCGAGCCCCTTCCTTGATCTGATCGGCATGCGCCGCATGCTGGTCGGCGCCGCCGTCTGCCTGATCGGCGGAACGCTGCTGGTCACCAATGCCGGCTCGCTGGGCGAGGGCATGGCGCTGTTCCATCTGGTGTGGATCGGCATGATGCTGTGCGGCATCGGCTGGGGCGCGGTGGAGGCGACCATCAATCCGATGACCACGGCGCTCTATCCCGACGACAAGACCAGCCGCCTCAACATGTTGCACGCCTGGTGGCCGGCCGGACTGATCGTCGGCGGGCTCGCCAGCGCGCTGCTCGGCAATGTGGACTGGCGCGTCCTGCTGGGGCTCAGCATCGTCCCGGCCCTTGCCTTTGGCGTTCTCGCCGCAGGCGCCCATTTCCCGCCCACCGAGCGTGCCGCTTCGGGCATTTCGATGCGCGACATGTTCCTCGAGATCCTGCGCCGGCCGAGTTTCCTTCTATGGTTCGGCGCCATGTTCCTGACCGCCGCCTCCGAACTGGCGCCCGGCCAATGGGTGGACGTCGCCTTATCGCATCGGGTCGGCATGCGCGGGATCCTGCTGCTGGTCTATGTCAGCGGCATGATGTTCATCCTGCGCCATTTCGCCGGAACGCTGGTCCACCGGCTCGGCAATGTCGGGCTGCTGTGGTGTTCGAGCCTGCTGGCCGGCATCGGCCTGCTGCTGCTGTCGCAGGCCGAAAGCCCGATGGGCGCCATCCTGGCCGCCACGGTGTGGGGTTTCGGCGTCTGCTTCATGTGGCCGACCATGATGGCCTCGGTGGCCGAGCGCTATCCGCGGGGCGGGGCCTTCATGATCGGTTTGATGGGCACGGCGGGTTCGCTGTCGAGCTATCTGGTGCTGCCGCAGCTTGGCGCTGTCTATGACGGCGCCAAGATCGATCTGGCCGGGGGCGCCGAGGCGCTGGCGCAGCTGGCCGGCGACGCTTTGGCCCGCATCGAGGATCAGGCCGCCTCGGCCTCCTTCGCCACCCTGGCGATCCTGCCGGCGGTGCTGCTGGTGGTGTTCGGCGGGATCTGGCTGAAGGAACGGAAACGCGCCGTCAACGCCTGAGAGAATTCGCGATCCTTCAGGATCGCGAATTCTCTTGAGCCCGAGCGGGGTTTGAGCCTCGCCGGAGCGGAGCGCAGGCGTCGTATAAAGCGCTAATTCAGAGCAGCGCCGCGAAGCGAAAGCGGAAGGGCGAGATGCCCTGCTGCATCAGATTGGCCAGGGTCTGGTCGGCGGCGCCGTAACCGCTGGCTTCCGGCGCATGGGCCAGGGCCTGGGGCGAGGGGGCCATCAGATAGCCCATCATACGGGCCTTGGACAGAGTGTCGCGCTTCTCGGCGCCGTCGGTACAGAGATGGACCAGCAGCAGCTGCAGCACCTGTCGGACGTCGGGCGTGTGCAGGTTGCCGGTGATCACCGAATTGGCCAGGATGAACTGCGCCGCATGGGAATCATTGGTGAACGGACGCTGGGCGCGGATACCCTTGATGGCCGCGACGGCCTGGGTGCGCGCGCCCTCGATCTGGGCCCGGCGGAGACCGAAATGCAGGATGAAAGGCGGCTGGGTCGACTGGGCTTCATCGCCCGGATCCATCTTCAGGAAAAACTCGACTACCTCGACCATTCACCATCCTCGATGCGCATTCCTTCGCGGTCGGCGCCAGTATAGGCGCGGGCCTCGATGGTTCCACGAAATTCGCGCGCGATCATGCCGGTAAAATATTGAGAAAACAAAAAGCCCGGCGATTTCTCGCCGGGCTTTTTTCGTCGGAACTCTCCGCGCTAATTAGCGCGAGTAGAATTCGATGACGAGGTTCGGTTCCATCTGCACCGGATACGGCACGTCGGCCAGCTTCGGGGCGCGGACGAAGGAACCCTTCATCTCCTTGTGGTCGACCGACAGATATTCCGGCACGTCGCGCTCGCCCGACTGGGCGGCCTCAAGGATCAGGGCCATGTCCTTGGACTTTTCCTTGATCGAGATGACGTCGTTGTCCTTGATCTGATAGGACGAGATGTTGACGCGCTTGCCGTTCACACGGATGTGGCCGTGATTGACGATCTGGCGGGCGGCGAAGGGGGTCGGGGCGAACTTCAGGCGGTACACGACCGCGTCCAGCCGGCGCTCCAGCAGCTCGATCAGGTTCTCGGAGGTGTCGCCACGGCGGCGCACGGCCTCGTCATAGAGCTTGCGGAACTGCTTTTCGCTCACATTGCCATAGTAACCCTTCAGGGTCTGCTTGGCGGTCAGCTGGGTGCCGAAGTCGGAGGGCTTCTTGCGCCGCGCGCCATGCTGGCCCGGCGGGTTTTCGCGGCCCTTGGCCAGCGGGGACTTGGAACGGCCCCACAGATTGACGCCGAGGCGGCGGTTGATCTTATATTTCGCTTCTAAGCGCTTGCTCATCGTATTTCCTTATTTGTCACAATTTGTCCCGATAGGCCTTGGTCCGGATCTCTCCGGGGCGGGGAACGGATTGGCTACCGGCCCACTTTCTCGGGAATAGGCGGCGGATTATGCGAATCGCGGCCGCGGAGTCAAAGGATTTCTTTTCCCCATAGGCGCGTGGCGGGCCGGGCTTATCAAACGCCGGTTGCATGCTATTGTATGGCCATCTCTTTTCTCGCACTGGATGTGGCAGCCTGGCGACGTTTCATCTGCGCCACCGGATTGGATGAGGGCGTCCTTATAGAGTTCCATTCACTTCTGCCGGGAGGCTTCTTGTCTTTTTCCATCGTGACTCATCGAAATCACTGCCGCGCGGTTTCCGCCGCCGAGATTCAGTCGGCCGAACCGACCGGTCCGTGCCTGACGATCCGGATGCCGCCGGCCGACCCTGCCGTCCTGCAAGGCATCGTCTTGAAACCCGACTTGTCGATGGTGCGAAGTGCCGGACATTCCCCGGCGTTTCCCGGGGGCTTCCTGGCGCGTCTCGATGGAGGAACGCTCATTCCGCCTTACTCGCAGCTGGCCGACGGATCGACGGTTCTGTGGGATTCCTGGTATCAGTGGGGAGGACAGGAAGCCATCGATCGGCATCGCCAAGCCATCGAAACGCATTTTAAGCAGCCGCGGCGGTCGGTCTCCGTTCCGGGATCGCATATCGCGCTGGCCAGGGATTGCGACCTCAATTGGGGGCACTGGCTGATCGAGATCGTCCCGTCCCTGGCTCTGGCGGAAGGGTTGCCTGCCCTGGCGGACGCCAAGGTCGTGGTGCCGGCCGGCCTGTCGCCGACGCAGAGGGAATTGTTGTCGGCGGTGGGCGTGTCCGAAGACCGGCTTCTACTCTATCCGCCAGACCAGGGCGTCTATGAATTCGAGCGCCTCTATTGGCCGTCGTCGAGTTTCCATCTGGGCATGATGTCGCCTCATGTGCCGGTCTGGCTCAAGAGCAAGCTGTTCCAGGCTTACGGCATTCCGGACCGCTCGACCCGCCGGCGCCTTTACGTGTCCCGCCAGGACGCGCCCCGGGCGCGGATCCGCAACGAGGACGAACTGATCGCCCGCCTGATCCCGGAAGGTTACGAGATCGTCGTGCCGAGCCAGCTCAGCCTGGCGGAGCAGGTGGCGCTGTTCGCCTCGGCGGACGTCGTGATGGGGCCGCATGGCGCGGGCCTGACCAGCACCATCTTCTGCCAGCCGGATACCCTTCTGATCTCGCTCAATGAGCGGGACGGATGGTTCATGTCCTTTTCGGCCTGGTGCGGTTTCGTCTATGGCGCCACCGAACTCAACGGGATCGATTTCGACCCCGTGACCGAGGATGGGGCGGTCAATATTGACCATGTGCTTCACTTCGCCGACTGGATGATCAGGACCCGCGACGCCGAACGGCGTTCAGGAGCTTGATCATCAACGGGAGCGCTGCCGTTCGAAGGCGTATCCCGCCTTCAGAAGACCGGCTTCGCCCCATTTCGGCCCGATGAAGGACAGGCCGACTGGCAGCCCCTGGATCGTGCCCATCGGCACGGTCAGGTGCGGATAGCCGGCCGTCGCCGGCAACTGGTCGGAGGAGGGGCCGCCGAACTGGTCGCCGTTCACGGGATCCGAAAGCCAGGCCGGGCCCAGGCTGGGCGCCACGAGCAGGCTGACCTTATTCTCCGCCAGCAGCCCGTCGATCCTGTCGGCCGAGGTCGCTCGGGCCCTGGTTCGGGCGGCGATATAGTCCGGATCGTCGAGGCCCTTGGTCTTCTGCGCCTTTTCGAAAAGATCCTGGCCGAACCAGGCCATCTCGACATCCGCATGCCGTTCGTCGAAGGCGATGAGGTCGGCCAGTGTCCGGGTCTTCACCGCCGCGGGCGTCGTGGCGAGGTAGGCGTCGAGATCGGCCTTGAGTTCGGTCATCAGTACCACATCCTCGTCGGCGGCGACGTCGACCTTGCTTTCCTCGATATCCACCAGCTCGGCGCCGGCCTTGCGCAGCCGGTCGAGCGCCGTCTCGAACATCGCGGCGGTCTTGGGCTGGTCGCCGATCCGGTCGCGCAGGACGCCGATCCGCACGCCCTTCAGCGAGGAGGCATCCAGTCCCTTGGTGTAGTCGGTGCGATGGGCGTCGGCCTCGGCGGTGGCCGGGTCGGCGGGATCGGTTCCGGCCATGGCCGACAGCAGGGCCGCGACGTCGGCGACCTTGTGGCCCATCGGGCCGGGCGTGTCCTGCGAATGGCTGATCGGCACGACATAGGTGCGCGACACCAGCCCGACGGTCGGTTTGAGTCCGACCACGCCGTTGGCGCTCGACGGGCAGATCACCGAACCGTCGGTCTCGGTCCCCACCGCGATCACCGTCAGATCGGCGCCCACGGCGGCGCCGCTGCCGCTCGACGAGCCGCAGGCATTGCGCGCCGGGTCATGGGCGTTGCCGGTCAGTCCGCCCACCGCGCTCCAGCCGCTGACCGCATGGGCGGAGCGGATATTGGCCCATTCCGACAGGTTGGTCTTGCCCAGGATGATGGCGCCAGCCGCCCGCAGGCGGGCCACGGCGGGGGCGTCGCGGCCGGTGAGGTTATCCTTGAGCGCCAGGGATCCTGCCGTGGTCGGGACCGGGTCCTTCGTCTCGATATTGTCCTTGATCAGCACCGGGATGCCCATCATCGGCCCGAGGTCGGTTCCGGCCTTGCGGGCGGCGTCGATCCGGCGCGATTCCCTGATGGCGTCGGGATTGAGGGCGATGACGGCATGCAGCTTGCCGTTCGCGGTCTCGATCCGGGAGATCGCGGCGCGGGTCAGCGCCTCGGCCGTCAAGGTGCCCTTGGCCATGCCGGCCTGCAACTCGGCGATGGAAGCTTCGCCCGTCAGGGCCGCGAGCGCCTGCTTTTCGACAGCATCGGGTTTCTCCGCCTTGGCTCCCACGGTCGACAGAGCGGCCAGCAGAACGGCGCCGCATGCCCGGCTCCCCCAATGTTTCATGTCCATCCCTCTTCTGTGTTTCGCTGCGACTGTGAGCAAAGGGTGGACGTTAATCAACAGGCGGATGAACGACTGCACGCCGCGCCTCGGCGTCAACCCTGCATTCGACAAGAATCCGCAATTTTTTACCGATCGAGAATGAAGCTTTCCGGGGATTCGCGCTGCTGCCAGCCGAGGCGGGCGAGTTCGGGCTGGTCGTGCTCCTCGACCGGATAGCCGACACAGAGATAGGCGACCAGGTGCCAGGTCTCCGGCACCTCCAGCGCTTGCGTTACCTCGATCGGGTCGATGATGGAGACCCAGCCGACGCCGATCCCGACCATGCGGGCGGCCAGCCAGAAATTGTGGATCGAGGCGACCACCGAATAATCCAGCGTCTCGGCCATGGTCTTGCGGCCCAGGCCGTGTCCGGCGCGGGTCTCGCGGTCGCAGAAGACGGCGATATGAATCGGCGCGTCGTCCAGGCCGGACAGTTTCAATTGCGCGTAGAGCCTGGCCTGCTCGCCGCGGAAATCCGCCAACGCGTCGTGGTTGCAGCGCTCGAAGCTCTGGCGCACCACGGCGCGGCGGGCCGGGCTCTCGACATTGACGAAGCGCCAGGGCTGGGCA
>Ga0302314_10001451_pt1 | contig 44511 bp, 27 predicted proteins | sample III_Palsa_N2_3_FD_200533 | JGI IMG/M metagenome (GOLD analysis project Ga0302314, IMG submission 200533) | Peat permafrost microbial communities from Stordalen Mire near Abisko, Sweden - III_Palsa_N2_3 | ecosystem: Environmental > Terrestrial > Soil > Palsa > Peat permafrost | place: Sweden...
CCAGGTGATGTACTACCGCGAGGCCAAGGACGGCCAGATCCTGCAGGAAGGCATCAACGAGCCGGGCGGCATGTCCAGCTGGATCGCGGCGGCGACGTCGTACTCCACGAACAACCGCATCATGGTGCCGTTCTACGTGTACTACTCGATGTTCGGCTTCCAGCGCATCGGCGACCTGGCCTGGGCGGCGGGCGACATGCAGGCGCGCGGCTTCCTGCTGGGCGGCACGTCGGGCCGCACCACGCTCAACGGCGAAGGCCTGCAGCACGAGGACGGCCACAGCCACATCCTGGCCGGCACGATCCCCAACTGCGTCAGCTACGACCCGACCTTCGCGCACGAAGTGGCGGTGATCATGCAGCACGGCCTCAAGCGCATGGTCGAGCGCCAGGAGAACGTGTACTTCTACATCACGCTTCTGAACGAGAACTACGCGATGCCAGGCCTGCAGGCCGGCACCGAGGACCAGATCATCAAGGGCATGTACCTGCTGCAGCCGGCCGCCGGGCAGAAGCTCATGGTCAACCTGCTGGGCTCGGGCACGATCCTGCGCGAGGCTATGGCCGCCAAGGAACTGCTCGAGGCCGACTGGGGCGTCGGCGCCAACGTGTGGAGCTGCCCCAGCTTCAACGAGCTGGCGCGCGACGGCCAGGCCGCCGAGCGCCACAACCTGCTGCACCCGACGGACACGCCGGTGCAGTCGTTCGTCGAGAAGCAGCTGGGCGCCCACGACGGCCCGGTGGTGGCGTCGACCGACTACATCAAGAGCTACGCCGAGCAGATCCGCGCCTTCATCCCGCGCGGCCGCGCCTACAAGGTGCTGGGCACCGACGGCTACGGCCGCTCCGACTTCCGCAGCAAGCTGCGCGAGCACTTCGAGATCAACCGCCACTACATCGTGGTGGCGTCGCTGAAGGCGCTGGCCGACGAAGGCAAGCTGCCGCTCGCCAAGGTGGCCGAAGCCATCAAGAAGTACGGCATCGACGCCGACAAGACCAACCCGCTGAACGCCTGAGTTCGCACCCACAACAATCCACGACGGAGACGAACAAATGGCATTGGTCGAAGTGAAGGTGCCGGACATCGGCGACTTCAAGGACGTGCAGATCATCGAGCTGCTGGTCAAGCCCGGCGACACCGTGAAGGCGGAGCAGAGCCTGGTCACGGTCGAGAGCGACAAGGCGTCGATGGAGATCCCGTCGTCGACGGCGGGCGTGGTCAAGGAGCTGAAGGTCGCGCTCGGCGACAAGATCAACGAGGGCAGCGTGCTGCTGATGCTCGAGACGGGCGCCGCCGCGGCCCCCGCGCCGGCACCGGCCGCCGCCGCCGCGGCCCCGATGGTCGCGCCCGCGGCCCCGACGCCGGCCGCCGCACCCACGCCCGACAGGGCCGCCGCTCAAGCCTCCGGTTCGCCGGCACCGGCCGCCGCGGGCGGCACGGTCGACGTCGAGGTGCCCGACATCGGCGACTTCGCCGACGTCGGCGTCATCGAGCTGCTGGTCAAGGTCGGCGACGTCGTGAAGGCCGAGCAGAGCCTGATCACCGTCGAGAGCGACAAGGCGTCGATGGAGATTCCGTCGTCGCACGCGGGCACGATCAAGGCGCTGAAGGTCAAGGTCGGCGATCGCGTGTCCAAGGGCTCGGTCATCGCGACGATCGAGGCCGCGGGCGGCGCCGCGGTGCCCGCGCCGGCACCCGCCGCGGCCGCGCCGGCTGCCGCACCGGCCGAGAAGTCCGTGCCGACGGCCGCGCTGCCGCCGCACGAACCCACGGCCGCGCCGTTGAACCTGCCGCACGCGTCGCCGTCGATCCGTCGCGCGGCGCGCGAACTGGGCGTGCCGCTGGAGGAAGTCAAGGGCTCCGGCCCGCACGGCCGCATCACGCAGGCCGACCTCGAAGGCTTCGTCAAGTCGGTGATGGCCGGCGCCACGCAGACCAAGGCGCAGGCTGCGAAGACCCCGGCGCCGGCCGCTGCAGGCGGTGGTTCGCTGCCGGGCCTGCTGCCGTGGCCGCAGGTCGACTTCGCCAAGTTCGGCGCGATCGAGCGCAAGGAACTGTCCCGCATCAAGAAGATCTCGGGCGCGAACCTGCATCGCAACTGGGTGATGATCCCGCACGTCACGAACCACGACGACGCCGACATCACCGAGCTCGAGGCCTTCCGCGTCACGCTGAACAAGGAATACGAGAAAGCCGGCGTCAAGGTCACGATGCTCGCGTTCCTGATCAAGGCCTGCGTCGCCGCGTTGAAGAAGTTCCCCGAGTTCAACGCGTCGCTCGACGGCGACACGATGGTCCTGAAGAAGTACTTCCATATCGGCTTCGCGGCGGACACGCCCAACGGCTTGATGGTGCCGGTGATCCGCGATGCCGACCAGAAGGGCATCGTGCAGATCGCCAAGGAGATGAACGAGCTCGCGGGCAAGGCGCGCGAGGGCAAGCTGGGCCCGGCCGACATGACCGGCGGCTGCTTCTCGATCAGCTCGCTGGGCGGCATCGGCGGCACCTACTTCACGCCCATCATCAACGCGCCCGAGGTCGCGATCCTGGGCGTCTGCAAGAGCGCCACCAGGCCGGTGTGGGACGGCAAGGCCTTCCAGCCGCGCCTGATCCTGCCGCTGTCGCTGTCGTGGGACCACCGCGTTGTCGACGGTGCATCGGCCGCGCGCTTCAACACCTATCTCGGCCAGGTCCTCGCGGACTTCCGCCGCGTCATGCTGTAAGGGACGGGAACAGACATGGCCGTGATCGAAGTCAAGGTTCCCGACATCGGGGACTTCAAGGATGTGGGCGTCATCGAGGTGCTGGTCAAGCCGGGCGACACCATCGCCGCGGAGCAGAGCCTCATCACCGTCGAGAGCGACAAGGCGTCGATGGAGATTCCGTCGTCGTCCGCCGGCGTGGTCAAGGAACTGCGCGTGAAGGTGGGCGACACCGTCAACATGGGCTCGGTGGTGCTGACGCTGGAGGCCGCGGCCGGTGCCGCGGCACCCGCGCCGGCCCCCGCGCCCGCGAGTGCGTCACCCGCGCCCGCGCCTGCGCAGGCCCCCGCACCGGCGCCCGCGCACGCCGGGCCTGCGCCGGTGGCGTCGACCTATGGCGGCGGCGCCGACATCGAGTGCGACCTGCTCGTGCTCGGTGGCGGCCCCGGCGGCTATTCGGCCGCGTTCCGCGGCGCCGACCTCGGCATGAAGGTGGTGCTGGTCGAGCGCTACGCGACGCTCGGCGGCGTCTGCCTCAACGTGGGCTGCATCCCGTCCAAGGCGCTGCTGCACGTCGCGATGGTGATGGACGAGGTCAAGCACTTCGCCGACCTCGGCGTGTCGTACGGCGAGCCGCAGCTGGACATCGCCAAGCTGCGCACGCACAAGGGCAAGGTGGTGGGCAAGCTCACCGGCGGCCTGAGCGCGATGGCCAAGATGCGCAAGGTCACGGTCATGCGCGGCTACGGCAACTTCATCGATCCGTTCCACGTCAAGGTCGACGAGACCAGCGGCGAGCGTCAGCAGACGACGGGCAACTCGAAGACGGTTCGGTTCAAGCAGGCCGTCATCGCGGCCGGCTCGCAGGCCGTGCGCCTGCCGTTCTTCCCGAACGACCCGCGCATCGTCGACTCCACCGGCGCGCTCGAACTGCGCGACACGCCGAAGCGGATGCTGATCGTCGGCGGCGGCATCATCGGCCTGGAAATGGGCACCGTGTATTCGACGCTGGGTGCGCGGCTGGACGTCGTCGAGATGCTGGACGGCCTGATGCAGGGCGCCGATCGCGACCTCGTCAAGGTCTGGCAGAAGATGAACGCCAAGCGCTTCGACAACATCCTGCTGAAGACGAAGACGGTGGGCGCCGAGGCCACCGCCGACGGCATCAAGGTGAAGTTCGAAGGCGAGGGCGGGGTGCGCGAGGAACTGTACGACCTCGTGCTGCAGGCCGTGGGCCGCACGCCCAACGGCAAGAAGATCGGCGCGGACAAGGCCGGCGTGATCGTCGGCGACCGCGGCTTCATCCCCGTCGACGTGCAGATGCGCACCAACGTGCCGCACATCTTCGCGATCGGCGACATCGTCGGCCAGCCGATGCTGGCCCACAAGGCGGTGCACGAGGGCCACGTCGCGGCGGAGGTCGCGTCGGGCGACCAGCACGCGCGCTTCGATGCGCGCGTGATCCCGAGCGTGGCCTACACCGACCCCGAAGTGGCCTGGGTCGGCCTCACCGAGGACCAGGCCAAGGCGCAGGGCATCGCGATCAAGAAGGGCCTGTTCCCGTGGAACGCGTCCGGCCGCGCGATCGCCAATGGCCGCGACGAGGGCCAGACCAAGCTGCTGTTCGACGAGAAGACGCACCAGATCGTCGGCGGAGGCATCGTCGGCATGAACGCCGGCGACATGATCGGCGAGATCGCGCTGGCCATCGAGATGGGCGCCGACGCGGTGGACATCGGCCGCACGATCCATCCGCACCCGACGCTCGGCGAGTCGATCGGCCTGGCCGCGGAAGTGGCCGAGGGCAGCTGCACGGACCTGCCGCCGCCGCGCAAGTAGCGGGACGCGGGCAAACGTTGCTGCAAGGGCGCTTCGGCGCCATTTCTCTTTGGCAACGGAGCAAGTTCGATCAGGACGGGCCACGCGACGCTGCGCGATCATGGCGGCCATGGACAGCGCGAACCCCGACCCCACCGACCCGTTCATCGCGCTCGTCGCGTGGATCGAGCGGCAGCTGGACGAGCCGCTGACGCTCGACCGGATCGCGGCGCGGGCGGGGGGCGAACGGGCGCCGGCCTCGGGCCTGAAGCTGGTCGACGGACCGGACTTCGAGCTGTACGACGGCCGCTTCGATCCGCAGAAGGCGGGAGCGGTGATCGACTTCCACGTCCCCGTGGAAGCCCGATAGCTTCAGCGTCAGTTGCTGGGCTTGGGCGGCAAGGTCGTCGGGCCAGCCGCCGTGGCCGGCATCGTCTCCGGATGGACATCGGGCGTGCCCGGCGTGCCCGGAATGACGGTGACGGTTTCCTTGATGTCGCCGCCGCCGGCGACGCTGCCCGAGACGGTGGTATCCAGGCCCGCGGCGCGCTTCAGACAATCGGCCTTGTCGCCGCCCGACAGCGCCTCGCAGCGCTTGCGTTCGTCGGCGGCGATCTGCGCTGCCGACGGCGTCTTGAGTTCGTGCTCGCGCGACGCCTGCAGCGCGGCACCGGCTTCCTTCAGGCAGGTCTTCTGGCTCTCGGCCGTCTTGCCGGCCAGGCAGTTCGCGCGATCCTGCTGGTAGCGTGTCTCTGCGGGCGAGGGCGCCGCGGCGTTGGCGGAGATCGCGCCGACGGAGAACGTCGAGAACACCACCGCCACGGTGATGGCGATGCCAAGCAACTCGGGGGTCTTGTCGAACTTCATGTCGGGCTCCTCTTGTGGATAGCCAGACAGCGGCATACGGCATGCCCGGCGCGGCACGACCCGTCCCGCAGGCGTTTGCGCCGGCGGGCGACTAACATCGCGACGTCTTCGCAGCCCCCGAGAGCCATCCATGAAGAATCCGACCGCCTTGATCCTCGCCTGTGCTGCGCTGTCGTGTTCGGTGTCGGCGCGCGCGGACGTCAAGCTGGTGATGTTCCGCCACGCCGAGAAGCCGGCCGCCGGCCTGGGCCAGTTGAGCTGCCAGGGCCTCAATCGCGCGCTCGCGCTGCCGGCGGTGCTGCTCGCCGCCTACGGCAAGCCCGCGGCCATGTACGCGCCGAATCCGGGCGTCGTGAAGGACGACGAGGGCCAGCCCTACAACTACCTGCGCCCCTTGGCCACCATCGAGCCGACGGCGATCCGCGCCGGCCTGCCGGTCAACACCACCTGGGGCTGGAACGACCTGGCCGGCCTGCAGGCCGAACTGCTCAAGCCTTCGCACGAAGGCCAGACGCTCTACGTCGCGTGGGAACACAAGCAACTCGAGGAACTGGCGCGCGCCATCCTCGGCAAGCGTGGCGGCGATCCCGGCCAGGTCGGGAAATGGCACGGCAGCGACTTCGACAGCGTCTACGTCCTGACGTTGCCGACGCAGGGCGCGGCGACGTTCAAGGTCGACAAGGAAGGGCTCGACGACCAGAGCGCGGTCTGCCCGGGCCGTTGAGCGCCCGGGTCGCCGTGCCGGTCAGCGAACGGTGCCCTCGGCCACGATCTTCCACTTCGACGCGTCGCGCTCCCAGTACTGCCGCAGCACGGTCTCACGGTGCGTGCGCGTGCCGCGCTCGTTGAAGGTGACGACCATCGTCTCCCTGGCGTCCGACCACGTCATCACGCTGAGGTTGTCGAACGAGATCGGATCCTTGGGCGGCACGGCCGGCGGCGGGATGACGTGGCGCTTGCCGTGGATCGTCACCACCGTCGGTTGCGGCGGCGGCACCGGCGGCGCGGCGGGCGTCTCGGGCGCGACGCCGGGCTCGTAGAACGTCTTCAGCGCGTCGCGGTCGTCGCCGGCGCGCACGCTCTGCCAGTGGTTGACGGCGTCGAGGATCTCGGCGCGGTGCAGCCGGGCCGCGTCGTCGCTGACCCAGTGGATCTGCCGGGTGATGATGACCGGCGTGTCGTGGATCGGCACGGTGTTCATCAGCGTCACGAGCTCGTCGTTGGCCAGCGTGACGCAGCCGTCCGAATCCTTGGGCGGCCGCGAATAGGTGTTGAACGGCACGCCGTGCACGTAGATGCCCGAGCCGGTGCGGCCATGCAGCTTGTCGAACAGGTTGGGGTAGTTCAGCTGCATCGCGCCGGCGCCGAACTCCTCGCCGAGCGAGCCCTGGCCCACGCGATCGGAGACGAAGTAGACGCCCAGCGGCGTGCGCTGGTCGCCCTCGACCGACTTGTCGACGCCTTGCTTGCCCACCGACACGTAATGGTCGCTGACGAGCCGCACGCCCTGCGGGCCGTTCTCGAACAGGTACAGCCGCGAGCGCGAGGTGTCGACCGCGATCGCATGGTGGATCGCCTTCGGCAGCACGATGAATTCGGCCGGCACCTGGTTGGCCGGCGGGCGCTCCTGCAGCGCGTGCAGGCGCTGCATGGCCTCGTCGCGCAGCTCGCCCAGCTCCGCGACGACTGCCGGGTCGGCGGCGCTCGCCGACCTGGCGGCGCCGAAGCCGGCCATGTTGCCGCTGCGCGCGGACAGCAGGTCGGCGTAGACCAGCTGCGCGAGACGGAAGCCCGGCACGTCGTGCGTCAGCGCGGCGGCGGCGTCGATCGCGACGTCGGTCTGCTGCTGGCCGATCGCGCGGTAGATGCCGATCAGCCGGCTCTCGGGCGAGCCCTTGAACGCGCCGACGAAGGGCGAGCCCGCCGGCAGCGTGCCGGCGCTCGCGGGCTCGAGCGGCGCGGCGCGGCGGTCGGTCGGCGGCGCGTCGTCGGCCAGCACGATGCTGGCGCCGATCGCCGCGCGCGCGGCCTGCGGCGTCGCATGCAGCGACGGCACGCCGTGCAGCTCGGTGCTGGCGAACAGCCCGGCGCCGGCGACCACGAGAGAACCCACTGCCACTGCCGTGCCGGGCCACCGAGGCCGCCGCGGCGTCTTCGTTGACGCGAGGAGGGCGTCGTCGTCCATCGTCATCCGCCGACGGACTCCTGCTTGATCAGCCACTTGCCGGAGGGCGAGCGCACCAGGTCGAGCGTCTTGTGTCCGGAGGTCGTCAGCGTGTCCGATTCGTAGGTCTGCTTGAAGTGCGCCTGCGCCTTGTCGCCGGCGACGCTCACGCGCAGGTCGGAGACCTCGACGGCGATGCGCTTGCGCGGCACGATGCGCGCCTTGCGGTCTTCTTCCCAGGCCTTGTGCGACTTGCCGCCCGTGGCGTAGTCGGCCGTGTAGGCGCCGAGGTAGCCGCCCATGTCGCGATGGCTCCAGGCCGCGGCCCAGGCGTGCACGGCGCCGCTGACCTCGGCGACGGCGTCGCCGGACGCCGCGGCCGGCGCCGGAGCGGGAGTCGGTGCCGGCGCGGGCCTGGCGACGACCGGCGCCGGAGCGGGTGCCGGCGGCGGCACGGGAGCGGGCTTGGGCGCGACGACCGGCGCGGGTGCTGGCGCCGGCTTGGGCGCAGCGACCGGAGCCGGCGCGGGCGTGGCGACGGCAACCTGCGTCGGCCTGGCCGCGGGCGCCGGCGTGGCCGCCACGACCGGCGCCGCGGCCGCCTGGCCCGGGTTGGCGATCAGCTCGCGCAGCAGCACGAGCTTGGGCGGCACCGTGGTGTCGGACTTGTCCAGCTGCAGCGCCTTCGAATACGCCTGGCTGGCGAGCTGCGCGTAGACGTCGCCCAGGTTCTGATACGCCGTGGCGTATTGCGGATTGGTGCGGATCGCGGCGACGAGCGCGGCGCGCGCCTTGTCGTAGTCGCCTTGCGAGCCGTACAGCACCGCCAGGTTGTTGTACGGCGCGGGCATCTCGGGATGATCCTCGACCAGCTTCTGGAACACCTGCAGCGCCTCGGCCTTGCGATCGAGCATCGACAGCGTCACGCCGCGGCGAAAGCGCATCGCCGGATCCTTCGGATTCTTCGCCAGCGCGTCGTCGATCAGCTTCAGCGCCTGCGTGCTCTGGCCGCTCTTGATGAGCCGCTGGATTTCCTGCGCCTCGGGCGACGGCGTGGCCGCCTGCATCGGTGCGGAGGCCGGCGCGGCCTGCGCGAGCGCCGCGGCGGACACCGAGGCCAGCGTGAGCGCGGCGACGGCGCGGGTGAGCGAGTGCAGCGACGTCATCGGGGAGCGGGGAACGCGCATGGTGGCTGTTTTGGATCTTCTTGCTGGGGTTGGGCAGGGCGCAGGAGCGACTGCGCGTGAGTCTATCGAAAATAGGGGCCGGCTTAGGCCGGAAATGCATAAAAAAGGGGCGCCTTTCGCGCCCCTGACACACAAGGAAATCCCGGGGTTTCCTAGCGATTGCTTTCCCCGACGATCTTCCACTCGCTGCCCACGCGATCCCACACGAGCGTCTTGTGCATCGTGTCCTTGAAGCTGGCCGACGCGTAGGCCTGGTCGAAGCTGGTCTCGACGCGGGTGTCGGTCAGCGCGTGCGTCCGGATGTTGGACAGCGTCACGCTGATCGTGCCGGGCTTGCCGACCAGGCGGCGGCGCTCGGCGATCCACGCGTCGCGCGTGCCCTTGGACGGCTTGAAGTCCGGGCCGTAGAAGCCCAGGTAGCGGTCGACGTCGTGGCGCATCCACGCGGCGGCCCAGTCCTGCAGGCGCTGCACGGCGATCGTGGCCGATTGCGCCGGCGTCGCGTTGGCCGGCGCGGTCAGGAGCGCGGGCGCCGGATCGGCCGTGACGGCGCGCAGCGTGGGCGTCGGGGCCGAGGCGGCCGTGGCCGGCGCCGAGACCGGACGCTGGCCCGCGGGCACGCGTTCGGCCGCCACCTTGTCGGCGCGCGCGTCGAGCTGCGCGAAGGTGGCGCCACCGATCTCGATGGCCTCGAGCGGGCAGCGCGAGGACGCGTCGCCATCGATGCCCCAGCTGTCGGCCTCGGGCGCCAGGTTCTGCGCGTCGGGCTTCCTCAGTCCCAGGCTCGCGACCAGCGTGCCCATGCCCGCGTACGTGCGCACGATGGCGGTGGCCAGGTCTTCCTCGGCCAGCACGTACGAGCGCTTGGCGGTGTAGAGCTCGTTCTCGGAGTTGAGCAGGTCCAGCAGGCTGCGCTGGCCGATGTCGAACTGCTGGCGATAGGCGTCGCGCGCCTTCTGGATCGACACCACGTTGCGATCGAGGTAGCCGAGTTGCTCGTTGAGCTTGCGCACGTCGTTGAACGCGATCGACACCTGCTGGCGCGCATCGACGCAGGCCTTGTCGCGCAGGTTCTCGGCCTGGGTCAGCAGGCTGGCGTACTGGCGCTCGCGGGCGGAATCGCTGCCGCCGTTGAAGATGTTCCAGGTGACGGCGATCTCGGCGCCGACGTCGTGCTTCTCGAACAGCACGCCGTCCAGGTTGTGGCCGGCGGCGCCGCGCGCGCGGGCCTCGATCTTGGGCTGGAAAGGGCTCTTGCGCGCGGCGACGGCCGCGCGCGCGGCGCGCAGATCCTCGATGGCGCCGGCCACCGACGGGCTCTGCACCGCGGCCAGGCGCATCGCCTCCGCCTCGCTGGCGGGCAGCTGCCGCACCATCGACACCGCGCTGACGTTCTCCGCCGGCGGCACCGCGCCGACGATGCGGACGTAGCGCTCGGTGACGTCGTGCAGGTTGGCGCGCTCGGTCACGAGGTTGGACTCGGCCAGCGCGACGCGGGCGATCACCTGCTCGAGGTCGACGCCGCGGCCGACGCCGGCATTCACGCGCGACTGCACCTGGTCGAACGAGACCTTGTGCTGGATGTAGTTGTCCTCGGCCAGCGCGACCAGCTTGCGGTAGCGCACGACGTCGTAGTACGCCGTCGCCGCCTGCAGGCCGAACTGCTCGGTGGCGTCGAGGAAGTCGAAGTAGCGCTCGAGCTTGACGTGGCCCAGGCGCTCGACCTCGTTGTGGGTGGCCAGGCCGTCCCACAGCAGCTGGCTCAGCTCGAGGCGGACGCCGCCTTCGTAGAAGCGCGGGTCGCTCGGCACGGACTGGATGTTCTCGTAATTGCGCTTGCCGGCGGCGCCGCTGGCGTCCAGGTGCGGCTTCCAGTCGCCCGAAGCGACGTCAATCTCGTCGTTCGAGGCGCGGAATGCGTTGAACTTGGCGGCAACCTCCGGATTCCCCTCGATGGCCTTCTGCACGGACTGCGTCACCGGTGAAGTGGTCTGCGCCATCGCGGTACAGCTCGCCAGCGTCAGCAGGCTGAAGCGGATGAAGGTCTTTTTCATGGGGAAAGGGCGTGTCCCAAGTCAGATGTAGTGAATTGTTTCGATGATACCGGCGGGGGTCCCGCCAGAATGCACTCGCCGCTGAGCGGATGTGCATTCATTTGAGGCAACCCTCGAATCCGACGCGGATTTGTGGTGTGCCGGCGACGAGCGCGCGGAGCAATTGCGTTCAAGTACGCACGCGGAGGGCCGATAGATTCCAGTGGACCTCGAATCCTGCACAGCCTTGCCCACCCCGACCCGTCCGCATGCGCCGCCGGCGGTCGCGACGTTCGCTGCCGCCCATCTCTCGCGTGCCGCGGCCTGGCTGCGCGCTGCCTTGCTGAGCCTGGTCGCCGTGCTGGTGCTGGTCGCGTTCTCGGTGCAAGCCGTCGACACCGACCGCATCGTCAAGTCTGCACAGAAATACGGCCCGACGGGTGTTGCCAATGCGAAGGCTTTGCAACAAATGATGGCCGGGCTCGCCGGCAAGGACGACGCGGCCAAGATCAAGGCGGTCAACGACTTCTACAACCAGCGCCTCGCCTACATGGAGGACATCGACAACTGGGGCGTGCAGGACTACTGGGCCAGTCCGCTCGAGGCGCTGGGCAAGGGGGCCGGCGACTGCGAGGACTACGCGATCGGCAAATACTTCACGTTGACCTCGCTCGGGATACCGCACTCCAGGCTGCGCATGGTCTACGTGCGCGCCACCATCGCGGGCGCCCCGAACGGCTACGTCGCGCACATGGTGCTGGCCTACTATCCGAAGCCCGAGGCCGAGCCGCTGGTGCTCGACAACCTGAAGCCCGAGATCCACCCGGCCGGCGAGCGGCCGGATCTGTTGCCCGTCTTCAGCTTCAATGCCGAAGGCCTGTGGCAGGGTGTTGGTAGCATCCGTGCAAACGGGGATCCGATGGTGCGGTTGTCGAAGTGGCGCGATGCGGTGATGCACGCGCGCCAGGATGGTTTCCAATGAGGGCCCGGCGCATCGCTGGCCGCACCCGATCGATCGCGATCGGCCAAGAGGAGAGCGCATGTCGTTGATTCGCCAGGTGTGGTTGTTGTTGTCGGTGACGCTGGTGCTGGCCTTCGCCGGCGCGATCGGCGTGTCCGTCCACGCGGCGCACCACTACTTGCAGGCCCAGCTGGCCGCGAAGAACAACGACACCGCGCAGTCGCTCGCGCTGACGCTGTCGCAGCAGAAGGGCGATCCGGTGGCGCTGGAGCTCGCCATCTCGAGCCAGTTCGACACCGGCTTCTACGAGCGCATCCGCCTGGTGGCGCCGGGCCCCGGTGGCAAGACGCTCGTCGAGAAGCAGGCCGACCCGCATCCGCAGAATGCGCCCGGCTGGTTCGTCGCGCTGCTGGGGATCGCGCCGGCCGACGGCGTTGCGCAGGTCAGCGACGGCTGGCGCCAGATCGGCCGTCTCGAGGTGCGCAGCCAGTCGGCGTTCGCCGACGACGAGCTGTGGCAGGGCACGCTCAACACGGTGGGCGTGCTGCTGCTGCTGGTGATCGGCGCGGGCATCTTCTCGACCGTCGGCGTCAACCGCATCCGCGTGCCGCTGCTGCGCACCGTCGACCAGGCCAAGGCGATCACCGAGCGGCGCTTCGTCACCGTCGACGAGCCGGACATGCCCGAGCTGCGCAACGTCACGCGTGCGATGAACGCGATGGTCGGACGCGTCAAGGCGATGTTCGACGAGCAGGCCGGGCAGGTCGAGCTGCTGCGGCGGCAGGCCCATTGCGATCCGCTGACCGGGCTGTCCAACCGCGCGCACTTCCTGGGCCGCATGAAGGTGATGCTGGACGCCGAGGACGGCGCCGCCAGCGGCGCGCTGGTGATGGTGCGCCTCGTCGAGCTGCAGTCGCTCAATCGCACGCTGGGCCGCTCGGCCACCGACCGCCTGCTGCAGGACGCCGCGGCCGCGATGGTGGAGTCCGCGCGCCGTGTCACGTCGGCCGAGGTCGGGCGCCTGAACGGCAGCGACTTCGCGCTGGCGCTGCCGGACGTCGAGTCGCTGCGCGAAGCGGCGGCCGACGTGGCCGCGCGCCTGCGCAGCCTGCTGCGCGTGCACGACGGCGGCACGCACGTGGTGGTCGGCGCGGTGCGCTGGACGCACGGCGCGGCGATGTCGACGCTGCTCGCGGCCGCCGACCAGGCGCTGGCCCGCGCCGAGAGCCGCGGCCCGAACACGGTCGAGCTGGACGACAACGCCGACGGCGGCGCCCTCGGCGAGGACGCGTGGCGCCATCGCATCCGCACCGCGCTGGCCGAGCGCAGCGCGCAGCTGGTCGACTTTCCGCTGGTGGGCCGCACCGGCGAACTGGTGCACCACGAATCGCCGCTGCGGCTGCGGCTGGGCGCCGAGGGCGCGCTGGTGTCGGCCGCGCAGTGGCTGCCGATGGCGCGCCGCGCGCAGCTGACGGCCGACGTCGACCTGCTCGCGATCGAGCTCGCGCTGCAGGCCATCACCGCCGACTCGCTGCCGCGCTCGATCAACGTGAGCCCGTCGTCGCTGGCGGATTCGGCGTTCTCGACGCGCGTGCACGCGCTCGTCGTGGCGCACCCGGCGGCGTCGCCGAAGCTGTCGCTGGAGCTGGCCGAGGCCGGTGCCATCAAGCAGCTGCACCTGGTGCGCGAACTGGCCGAGCAACTGCACGGCTCGGGCACCAAGATCGGCCTCGAGCACGCCGGCGAACGCCTGGCCGACACGCGCGGCCTGCTCGAGGCCGGCCTCGACTTCGTCAAGCTCGACGCCAGCCTGCTGCAAGGCCTGGCGAACGACGACGCGCGCGCCCAGCACGTGGCCGGCACGGTGCGCATGCTGCACGGCATCGGGCTGCGCGTGTATGCCGAGGGCGTCTCCGAGGTCGACGACGCCGCCGCGCTGTGGGCCGCCGGCGTCGACGGCCTCACCGGTCCGGTGATGCAACTGGGACGCAGCGCGATCTGACGCGTCGTGGCACCGGGCGGAAGGCCGGGACGGTCCGGCCTGTCGCGCCGTGGGGAGAAACGGCAACCCCGCGATCATCGCAGTTCACGCAGGCGCTGCAGGCTTGTTTCACCGCCGCAGCCGCTCCACCCACAGGTTCACGAGTTCCAGACCGGCGGGAGGCACGTGCACCCACGTGCCGCCGAAAAGCATCTCCGAGCCTTGAACGACCGTGTACGTCGTCTTGATCGTGCCCTCGACGGACGTGACCCTGCCGCTCTCGCCGAGCGGCGGCACCTCCATCTCGAAGTTCACGACGGTGTGGGCCGGGATGCGTTCGTCGCTCATCAGGCCCACGCCGGCTTCCGAGATGTTGCGGAGCTTGAGTTCGATGACTTCCCCATTGGCCAACCGCATGCGCGCCGGCCACGACACCTGGACGCGCGGGTCCGTGCGCGAGTCAGGAGCGTCGGCGGCGACGCCTCCGGACGCGATCGTCGACGCGAGTTCGGCCGCCAGCGCCGCCTCCGCGGCCTCCGCGGCCGACTCGTCCGCCTGCGGCAACGCCGGCGGCGGCGGAAGGTCGAACATGGCAGCGACATCTTCGGGAGGCGTTGTCGTCATGGCTTGAGCAGGAAGGAATCGGGCGACATGCGGCTCGCGAGCACGGACGATGCGTGCCTCGCCAGGGCCGACACCGCCCATCCTAGCGCGAACGCAAACTCGGCCGGCTCCGTCGCGCCCGGCGCCGCTCGCTGAAATCTCTCCTGACCATCGAATCAATCGGCATCGGGGCCGGACGACCCGGCGAAGACCTTGACCACGTCGTACATCGCGGGCTCGAACTTGGCGATGGCCAGCGCCTGTTGCACGTAGGGTGAAGCGACCGGGTCCGAAAGCATCGATCGGTAGTGCTGGTAGTGCTCCGCGCTCTTCCACTGCGCGTACATCGTGACCTTCGTTCCATCGACGCCTCGATGAAGCGCTGCCGAGATGAACCCCGGTACGTGACGAACGGATGACTCGGTGGCGCGTGCGAGCAGGTCGAGCAGGTCCTGTTGATTCGATGGTTCGACCGTGAATACGTTGATGAGCGTGACGAGACCTGCGTTCTCGGCAATCGTGGTCATGAGAAGCCTCCGGCGCGTGAGAGAGCAATCGCTCCTGGTACTCGCATTTTGTGGGCATCGGGGCGAAGACATCGCGGCTCGCCATGTTCTCGCACCGCGAGGCCCTTCAGGCTGCCGAAAATGCCGCTCGCGGCGAAGGCACACTGGCGCCGCAAGGGAGATGTCCATGAAGGGATTTTCAATGCCGGGGTTGAATTCGACAGTCGCCATCGCGCTCGCATTCGCTGGAGCGGCGAATGCGCAGACCGATGCCATCCACTACCGCGTCAAGGTTGAAGCCCATGCCGACCGGCTCGGAGCTCTCGCCATCACGCTGACGATGCCGGCCCGCATCGGCGAGCCGCTGACATTCGACCTGCCTTCCCTGGTCGCGGCCGACCAGGCGGCTGCAGGCCTCGCCATCGACGGCGCGCGGAGGGAACCCGCTGGCGGCGAGGCCCGGGCCGGCGACAAGCTGCAGCTGCGCGCCACGGCCGCCGCCGTGACCCTGCACTATCGGCTGCGCTCGGACGGTTCCGACAGCCCTTTGGCCGACCAGGACAACCCGCAGCGAAACCCGGCGGTTCGCAACCTCTGGTTCGCCCTGAAAGGCGAGCAGGCGCTCGTCCTGCCGGAGGGTCGTGAGCGGACGGCCGCCACGCTGGATCTCGACGAAGTTCCCCGCGGATGGACGGCCACGACCAGCATCTCCGGTCCCGCCACCGTCGCCGACGTCGCGGATTCGCTCATGATCGGAGGCCGCAACTATCTGCTGATGGAACGCGTCGTCGGCAAGGCGAGCGTGCGCCTGGCCTATCCGGAAGCGCTGAAGGACACGGCGGCCGATCTGCTGGACACCTCGGCGCGAGTGCTGGCGGCCGAGTGGCAGTTCTGGCGCGCGCCTGCGCAGCCGTTCTTCATCGGACTCGTGCAGATGAAGCACGGCAGCGACTACGGCGGCCGCGGCCTGCATGGCGGCTTCGCGCTCTACATGGGCGACAAGGTGCCGCGAGCGGAATGGCTGCACCTGATCGCGCACGAGAACCTGCACACCTGGATCTCGCGGCGCATCGGCGGCTTTCCGGCACAGGACGACGACCTCGAGGCGTGGCTGAACGAGGGCTTCACGGAAGCCTACACCGCGCGCATCCTTCTCGAGGCAGGCCTGTGGACTCCCGCGCAGTTCGTGGCCGACTGGAATCATTCGCTGGTGCGCTATGGCGCCTCGCCCGCGCGCGACGAACCCAACACGCGCATCCTGGCGGATCGTCACCGCGACCCCGACATCGAATGGCTGCCCTACGACCGCGGCCGCATCCTTGCCGTGCTGTGGGATCGAAAGCTGCGCAGCTTCAGCCACGGGCGCATTGGTCTTGACGACGTGATGCGCGCTCAAGTGCGACAGGCGGCGGAGAACGGCGCCAACGGCGGCATCGTCAGCGCCGACGCGCTCTTGCCGATCATGGTCAAGCGGCTGTCCGGCGCGGATCTTTCCGACGACATGGCCCGCTACGTCGATCATGGCGAATTGCCGCTGCTGCGCGAGGACGCGTTCGGCCCCTGTGTCCGGGTCGTTCAGGTCACGCGGCCGGTCTTCGACCACGGTTTCGACTTCCTGGCGACGCTCAAGGCGCACGGCCGCCTGACCGGCCTCGAGCCGGGCGGCCCGGCGGAGCGAGCCGGCCTGCACGAAGGCGACAAGCTGCACTTCGACGAGGTCTACAGCAACGACTCGAGCCTGGCGTTGAGTTACGTTGTCGACAACGCCGATGGCACGCGACGCGCGGTGACCTACCGGCCGGAAGGGCAGGGCCGAGTGACGATCCAGCAATTGGAGCCGGTGTCCGCGTCGACCTCGGACGGCCGCTGCAAGAAAGGCATGGCCACGCCTTGACTGGTCGCGGCGAGGAGGTCGCCGCGAAGCGCCGGCGTGCGCGCGTCACGCGCCCGTCCCCGCGCGCGGGGACGGTGCCTGATCAGCCCAGGTGCAACTGCCCGTTCGTCAGCAACTGGTGGATGATCTGCGAGTCGTTCTGCGTGCCGGCGGAGGTCAGGTCCACGCCCTTCAGGATGATCGTCTCGTTCTCCGCCGCGCTGCTGTAGCCGCTCGCGAAACCGCCCGTCGTGCTGACATGGATGACCGTGTCGCTGCCCGAGAGGTCGAAGTGCAGGAAGCTGGCGATGTTGCCCGGGTCCGTGCCGTTGTGGTTCTCGCCTTGCAGCAGGTCGCGCAGGTCCAGCACGTCCTTGTTGCCCGCGACGGAGCTGAAGTCGGTGATGGTGTCGACGAGCGGAGCACCTGCCGTGCCGTGGTCGGCGAGCTCCCAGCGGAACGTGTCGTTGCCGGCGCCGCCGGTCAGCGTGTTGTTGCCGCCGCCGCCCTCGATGAGGTCGTTGCCGGCCCCGCCCGAGATCGTGTCGTTGCCGGCGCCGCCGATCAGCCGGTCGTTGCTGTTGTTGCCGACGATGGTGTCGTTGCCGGTGCCGGCGACGATGTACGCGGCAGTGCTGCCGGTGGCCGTCAACGTCTGGGTGCCGGTCGTTCCTGCGATCAGCGAGGTGCCGTTGACGACGCTGAGGTAGGTCGAGGTGTCCTCCGACTGACCCGTCGACGGGTTGACGTTGATCGCGTCGAACTCGAGGTTGGCCGAACCGGTGCCGACGTTCGTCAACTGCAGCGAGCCGAGGTTCCAGCCCGTCACGTCGATCACCTCCGAGTTGCCGGTGCTGGTGATCGTGTGCGTGCCGTCGGTCAGCGTCATGCCGCTCTCGACGCCGATGACGTGCAGCGCGGTCGCGTGCGTATCGGTCACCGCGAGCTTGATCGCGTCGCCGTCGTTGGCCACGGCCGTGTTCTCGAAGCCGTTCTGCACCAGGTAGATCGCCTTCTCCTGGTCGGCGGTCAGCGCATGGTTGTAGATCGCGCCGTCGTCCAGCGCGCCCTTGTAGTAGACGTCGCCGGAAGTGCCGTCGGTGACCGACGTGGTCGTGCCCGACCAGGCGTTCGTGTAGCCCCAGCCCGCCAGTTCGTTGAACGGGACGCCGTTGGTGATGCCGGTCTGCGAGGCCAGGGTCGCGCTGTTGCTCAGCACGCCGTCGACGTAGATCGACACGAGGCTGCTGCCGTCGGCGTTGACCGTGCGGGTGATCGTGAGATCGTGCCAGTTGCCGTCGTTGACCGCCTGCGTCGAGTAGACGCCGGCCGAGTTGCCGAGTCCCAGGCCGATCTGGCCCGAGGAATTGATCGTGCCCCACTGGATGTCGTTGGCGTCGCCCTGGTGCTCGGAGCCGATGATGGACGGGCTGGACCAGCCGATGGCCGATCCGACCTGCGTCGTCTTGAACCAGATCGACAGCGAGCTGGTGCTCGTGAGCACCGCGGTGTCCGCGAGCGGCACCGAGACGATGCCGCCCTTGCCGTCGAAGTTCAGCGCCGTGCCGGCGGTGCCGTTGTGGCCGGCGACCCAGGTCGGCGAAGTGCCGCCGGCCGAGGGCGTCAGGTCGGTGAGCGTGCCGGTGTAGCCGTTGTAGGTGTCGCTCGTCGAGCTGCCGCTGCCCTCGTTGAACTGCCAGCGCCCGACCGATTGCGCGGTCACCGTCGGATCGTCGGTGCCCGCGGCCACCGTGATCGTGACGCCCGCCGTCGACGTGCCGCCGTGGCCGTCGGAGATCGTGTAGTTGAGCGTCGCGTTGCCGGTGTAGTTCGTGGCCGGGTTGAACGAGATGACGCCGTTGGCGTCCATCATCACGGTGCCCTCGGTGACGCCGCCGGAGGTCACGACCACCGAGCCGCCCGCGGCGATGGCAGTGCCGTTGATCTGCGTGACGGTCAGCGTGTCGCCGTTGGCGTCGGTGTCGTTGGACGTGAGCGCATGGGTCGACGTGCCCGCGGCGCCGTTGAGGACGAGCAGCGTGTTCTCCGCGGTGCTGTAGGTGTCGGCGTTGGCGACGGGCGCCTTCTCGGCGGCCACGGTGATCGAGACGGTGGCCGTGGACGTCAGGCCCGAGCCGTCGGTGATCACGTACGTGAAGCTGTCCGCGCCGGTGTAGCCCGCGTTGGGCGTGTAGACGAAGTTGCCGGTGGAGGCGAAGTCGGACGCCGGCGTGAGCGTCCCGTGCGCCGGGTTGGTCTTGATCGACCAGGCGTTGGTCTCGCCCGCGACCGGCGTGTCGTTGGTCTTGACGCTGAGCGTGGCCGAGGGGCCGTTCTCGGTCGTGGTGAACGCGTCGTTGACGGCCGTTGGCGTGATGGGCGAGACGCTGATCGTCACCGTGGCGGTGGACGAATGGCCCGAGCCGTCGGTGAGCGTGTAGGTGAAGCTGTCGGTGCCGCTGAAACCGGTGTTGGGCGTGTACGTGAACTTGCCGCTGGTGGCGAAGTCCGCGGCGGGCGTGATCGTGCCGTGCGCGGTGGTGTTGGAGGCGACCGACCAGGTGTTCGTCTCGCCCGCGACCGGCGTGTCGTTCGTCGCCAGGTTCAGCGGACCGACGGTGGAGTTCTCGTTGGCCTGGAACGTGTCGTTGGTCGCCGTCGGGTTGATGGCGGCGACGTTGATCGTGACCGTCGCGGCCGACGAATGGCCCGAGCCATCGGTGATCGTGTACGAGAACGTGTCCGTGCCGCTGAAGCCGGCGTTGGGGGTGTACGTGAACTTGCCGCTGGTGGCGAAGTCAGCCGCCGGCGTGATGGTGCCGTGGGCGGTCGCGTTCGAGTCGACGGACCAGGTGTTGGTCTCGCCGGCGACCGGCACGTCGTTGGACGCCAGGTTCAGCGTGCCGGTAGTCGCGTTCTCCGTGGCAGCGAACGTATCAGCCGTGGCCGTCGGGTTGATGGCTGCGACGTTGATCGTGACCGTGGCGGTGGACGTGTGACCCGAGCCATCGGTGATGGTGTACGAGAACGTATCGGCGCCGTTGAAGCCGGCGTCGGGCGTGTAGGTGAACTTGCCGCTGGTGGCGAAGTCGGCGGCCGGCGCGATCGTGCCGTGGGCTGTGGCGTTCGAGGACACCGACCAGGTGTTGGTCTCGCCGGCAACCGGCGTGTCGTTGGACGCCAGGTTCAGCGTGCCGGTAGTCGCGTTCTCCGTGGCAGCGAACGTATCAGCCGTGGCCGTCGGGTTGATGGCTGCGACGTTGATCGTGACCGTGGCGGTGGACGTGTGACCCGAGCCATCGGTGATGGTGTACGAGAACGTGTCCGTGCCGCTGAAGCCGGCGTTCGGGGTGTAGGTGAACTTGCCGCTGGTAGCGAAGTCGGCCGCCGGCGTGATGGTGCCGTGGGCGGTCGCGTTCGAGGCCACCGACCACGTGTTCGTCTCGCCGGCGACCGGCGTGTCGTTGGACGCAAGATTCAGCGTGGTCGTCGTGCCGTTCTCGGTGGCGGCGAAGGTGTCGTTCGTGGCCGTCGGACTGATGGCCGCGACATTGATCGTCACCGTCGCGGTCGATGAATGGCCGGAGCCATCGGTGATCGTGTACGAGAACGTATCGGCGCCACTGAAGCCGGCGTCGGGCGTGTAGGTGAACTTGCCGCTGGTGGCGAAGTCGGCGGCGGGCGTGATCGTTCCGTGGGCCGTGGCATTCGAGGCGACCGACCAGGTGTTGGTCTCGCCGGCAACCGGTGTGTCGTTGGAAGCGAGATTCAGCGTCGTCGTCGTGCCGTTCTCGGTGGCGGCGAAGGTGTCGTTCGTGGCCGTCGGACTGATGGCCGCGACATTGATCGTCACCGTCGCGGTCGACGAATGGCCGGAGCCATCGGTGATCGTGTACGAGAACGTGTCCGTGCCGTTGAAGCCGGCGTTGGGGGTGTACGTGAACTTGCCACTGGTGGCGAAGTCGGCGGCCGGCGTGATCGTGCCGTGCGCCGTCGCGTTCGAGGCCACCGACCAGGTGTTGGTTTCGCCGGCAACCGGTGTGTCGTTGGAAGCGAGATTCAGCGTGGTCGTCGTCGCGTTCTCGGTCGCCGAGAACTGGTCGTTCGTGGCGGTCGGGTCAATGGCCGCGACGTTGATGGTGACGGTGGCGGTCGACGAATGGCCGGAGCCATCGGTGATCGTGTACGAGAAGGTGTCGGCGCCGCTGAAGCCGGCGTTGGGCGTGTACGTGAAGTTGCCCGTCGTGGCGAAGTCGGCCGCCGGCGTGATCATCCCGTGCGCCGTCGCGTTCGAGGCGACCGACCACGTGTTCGTCTCGCCGGCAACCGGCGCGTCGTTGGTCGCCAGGTTTAGCGTGGCCGTCGTGGCGTTCTCTGTCGCGCTGAACGTATCAGCCGTGGCCGTCGGGTTGATGGCTGCGACGTTGATCGTGACCGTGGCGGTGGACGTGTGCCCCGAGCCATCGGTGATCGTGTAGCTGAAAGTGTCGGCGCCGTTGAAGCCGGCGTCGGGCGTGTAGGTGAACTTGCCACTCGTGGCGAAGTCGGCGGCCGGCGCGATCGTGCCGTGGGCTGTGGCGTTCGAGGACACCGACCAGGTGTTGGTCTCGCCGGCAACCGGCGTGTCGTTGGACGCAAGATTCAACGTGCCGGTAGTCGCGTTCTCCGTGGCAGCGAACGTATCAGCCGTGGCCGTCGGGCTGATCGGCACGACATTGATCGTCACCGTCGCGGTCGACGAATGGCCGGAGCCATCGGTGATCGTGTACGAGAACGTGTCCGTGCCGCTGAAGCCGGCGTTCGGGGTGTAGGTGAACTTGCCGCTGGTAGCGAAGTCGGCCGCCGGCGTGATGGTGCCGTGGGCGGTCGCGTTCGAGGCCACCGACCACGTGTTCGTCTCGCCGGCGACCGGCGTGTCGTTGGACGCGAGGTTCAGCGTGGTGGTGGTGGCGTTCTCGGTTGCGCCGAACGTGTCGTTGCTCGCCGTCGGATTGATGGCAGCGACATTGATCGTCACCGTCGCGGTGGACGTGTGGCCCGAGCCATCCGTGATCGTGTATGAGAACGTGTCGGCACCGCTGAAGCCGGCGTTGGGGGTGTACGTGAACTTGCCGCTGGTGGCGAAGTCGGCCGCCGGCGTGATCATCCCGTGCGCCGTCGCGTTCGAGGCGACCGACCAGGTGTTCGTCTCGCCGGCGACCGGCGCGTCGTTGGATGCCAGGTTCAGCGTGCTACTGGTCGCGTTCTCGGTGGCCGAGAAAGTGTCGTTCGTGGCCGTCGGATTGATAGCCGCGACATTGATCGTCACCGTTGCGGTCGAGCTCTGCCCGTCGGAGTCGGTGATCTTGTAGGCGAAGGTGTCCGTGCCGCTGAAGCCGGCGTCGGGCGTGTACGTGAAGTTGCCGCTGGTCGCGAAGTCGGCGGCCGGCGTGATGGTGCCGTGCGCGGTCGTCGTCGTGGCCAGCGACCAGGTGTTGGTCTCGCCGGCCACGGGCGTGTCGTTGGTCTTGACGCTCAACGTGGCCGTCGTGGCGTTCTCGGTGGCGGAGAACGTGTCGGCCGCGGCCACTGGCGCGATCGGCGCCACGTTCAACGTCACCGTGGCGCTGGACGTGTGGCCCGAGCCGTCGGTGATGCTGTAGGTGAAGGTGTCGGCGCCGACGTAGCCCGAGTTCGGGGTGTAGACGAAATTGCCGCTGCTGGCGAAGTCCGCGGCCGGAGTCAGCGTGCCGTGCGTCGGGTTGCCGGTGACCGACCAGGTGTTGGTCTCGCCGGCGACCGGGCTGTCGTTGGTCGCGACGCTCAGGGTACCCGTGCCAGTATTCTCGACGACGTTGAACGCGTCGTTCTCGGCGTTCGGGTTGATGGCCGCGACATTGATCGTGACCGTGGCGCTCGACGCGTGGCCCGAGCCGTCGGTGATCGCGTAGCTGAACGTGTCCGTGCCGACGTAGCCGGCGGTCGGCGTGTACGTGAAGTTGCCGGTGGTGGCGAAGTCGGCCGCGGGCGTGATCGTGCCGTGGGCAGTGTTGTTCGAGGCCACCGACCAAGTGTTGGTCTCGCCGGCGACGGGGGTGTCGTTGGTCTTGACGCTCAGCGTGCCGGTCGTGGTGCTCTCCGATGCGGAGAAGTTGTCCGCCGCGGCCCCCGGGTTGATGGCGGCGACGCTGATCGTGACCGTGGCGGTCGACGTGTGGCCGGAGCCATCCGTGATCGTGTACGAGAACGTGTCGGCACCGCTGAAGCCGGCGTCGGGCGTGTACGTGAACTTGCCACTAGTGGCGAAGTCGGCGGCCGGCGCGATCGTGCCGTGGGCCGTGGCGTTCGAGGACACCGACCAGGTGTTGGTCTCGCCGGCAACCGGCGAGTCGTTGGACGCAAGATTCAACGTGCCGGTAGTCGCGTTCTCCGTGGCAGCGAACGTATCAGCCGTGGCCCCCGGGTTGATGGCGGCGACGCTGATCGTGACCGTGGCGGTCGACGTGTGGCCGGAGCCATCGGTGATCGTGTACGAGAACGTGTCGGCACCGCTGAAGCCGGCGTCGGGGGTGTACGTGAACTTGCCGCTGGTGGCGAAGTCGGCGGCGGGCGTGATCGTGCCGTGGGCGGTGCTGTTCGAGGCGACGGACCAGGTGTTGGTCTCGCCGGCGACCGGCGCGTCGTTGGCCGCCAGGTTCAGCGTGGTCGTCGTCGCGTTCTCGGTCGCCGAGAACTGGTCGTTCGTGGCGGTCGGGTCAATGGCCGCGACGTTGATGGTGACCGTGGCGGTCGATGAATGGCCAGAGCCATCGGTGATCGTGTACGAGAACGTATCGGCGCCACTGAAGCCGGCGTCGGGCGTGTAGGTGAACTTGCCGCTGGTGGCGAAGTCGGCCGCCGGCGTGATGGTGCCGTGGGCGGTCGCGTTCGAGGCGACGGACCAGGTGTTTGTCTCGCCGGCGACCGGCGTGTCGTTGGACGCGAGGTTCAGCGTGCCGCTGGTCGCGTTCTCAGTGGCCGAGAACGTATCGGCCGTCGCCATGGGATTTACGGCTGCGACATTGATCGTCACCGTGGCGGTGGACGTGTGCCCCGAGCCATCGGTGATCGTGTAGCTGAAAGTGTCGGCGCCGTTGAAGCCGGCGTCGGGCGTGTAGGTGAACTTGCCACTGGTGGCGAAGTCGGCCGCCGGCGCGATCGTGCCGTGGGCCGTGGCGTTCGAGGACACCGACCAGGTGTTGGTCTCGCCGGCAACCGGTGTGTCGTTGGAAGCGAGATTCAGCGTCGTCGTCGTGCTGTTCTCGGTGGCGGCGAAGGTGTCGTTCGTGGCCGTCGGACTGATGGCCGCGACATTGATCGTCACCGTCGCGGTCGATGAATGGCCGGAGCCATCGGTGATCGTGTACGAGAACGTATCGGCGCCACTGAAGCCGGCGTCGGGCGTGTAGGTGAACTTGCCGCTGGTGGCGAAGTCGGCGGCGGGCGTGATGCTCCCGTGGGCCGTGGCGTTCGATGACACCGACCAAGTGTTGGTTTCGGCGGCGACGGGTGTGTCGTTGGAAGCCAGGTTCAGCGTACCGGTAGTGGAGTTCTCCGTGGCAGCGAACGTATCAGCCGTGGCCGTCGGGCTGATCGGTGCGACATTGATCGTCACCGTCGCGGTCGACGAATGGCCGGAGCCATCGGTGATCGTGTACGAGAACGTGTCCGTGCCGCTGAAGCCGGCGTCGGGGGCGTACGTGAACTTGCCACTCGTGGCGAAGTCGGCTGCGGGCGTGATCGTGCCGTGGGCCGTGGTATTCGAGGCGACCGACCACGCGTTCGTCTCGCCGGCAACCGGCGCGTCGTTGGACGCCAGGTTTAGCGTGGCCGTCGTGGCGTTCTCGGTTGCGCTGAACGTGTCGTTGCTCGCCGTCGGATTGATGGCGGCGACATTGATCGTCACCGTCGCGGTCGACGAATGGCCGGAGCCATCCGTGATCGTGTACGAGAAGGTGTCGGCGCCGCTGAAGCCGGCGTCGGGCGTGTACGTGAAGTTGCCCGTCGTGGCGAAGTCGGCGGCCGGCGCGATCGTGCCGTGGGCCGTGGCGTTCGAGGACACCGACCAGGTGTTGGTCTCGCCGGCAACCGGCGTGTCGTTGGACGCAAGATTCAGCGTGGTCGTCGTGCCGTTCTCGGTGGCGGCGAAGGTGTCGTTCGTGGCCGTCGGACTGATGGCCGTGACGTTGATGGTGACGGTCGCGGCCGACGAATGGCCGGAGCCATCGGTGATCGTGTACGAGAAGGTGTCGGCACCGCTGAAGCCGGCGTCGGGCGTGTAGGTGAACTTGCCGCTGGTGGCGAAGTCCGCGGCAGGCGTGATCGTTCCGTGCGCCGTCGCGTTCGAGGCGACCGACCAGGTGTTGGTCTCGCCGGCGACGGGCGTGTCGTTGGCCGCGAGGTTCAGCGTCGTGGTCGTCGCGTTCTCGGTGGCCGAGAAGGTGTCGGGTGCCGCGCCCGGAGCCAGCGGTGCGACGTCGATCGTGACGGTGGCCGTGGACGTGTGGCCCGAGCCATCGGTGATCGTGTAGGTGAAGGTGTCGGTGCCGATGTAGCCGGCGTTGGGCGTGTACGTGAAGTTGCCCGTCGTGGCGAAGTCGGCCGCCGGCGTGATCGTGCCGTGCGCGCTCGTCGTGGTCGGCAGCGACCAGGTGTTGGTCTCCCCGGCGACGGGCGTGTCGTTGGACGCGAGGTTCAGCGTGCCGGTGGCGGTGCTCTCGGTGGCCGCGAACGTGTCGTCGACGGCGCCCGGGTTGATCGGGGCCACCGTCAACGTCACGGTCGCCGTGGACGTCTTGCCCGAGCCGTCCGTGATCGCGTACGTGAACGTGTCGGTGCCGATGTAGCCCGTGTCGGGCACGTAGGTGAAGTTGCCGGTGGTGGCGAAGTCGGCGGCCGGGGTCAGCGTGCCGTGCGTCGGGTTGCCGGTGACGGACCAGGTGTTGGTCTCGCCGGCGACGGGGCTGTCGTTGCCCGAGACGTTGAGCGTGCCAGACGGCGTGTTCTCGTGGACGGTGATCGCGTCGGGCGCCGCGGTCGGGGCGATCGCGGTGACGCTCAGCGTGACGGTGGCGGTGGAGGTCTGGCCCGACCCATCTGTGATCGTGTACGTGAACGTGTCGGTGCCGACGTAGCCGGTGTTGGGCGTGTAGGTGAAGTTGCCAGTGGTGCCGAAGTCGGCGGCGGGCGTCAGCGTGCCGTGCGCCGGGTTGCTGGCGACCGACCAGGCGTTGGTCTCGCCGGCCACCGGGCTGTCGTTGGTCTTGACGCTCAGCGTGCCGCTGGCGGAGTTCTCGTGGAGGCTGAAGGCATCCGGCGTGGCCGTCGGAGCGATCGGGCCCACGCTCAGCGACACCGTGGCCGTCGACGTCAGGCCGTGCGCGTCGGTGAGGGTGTAGGTGAACGAGTCGGTGCCGACGTAGCCGGCATTGGGCGTGTACGTGAAGTTGCCGCTGGCGGCGAAGTCGGCGGCGGGCGTGATCGTGCCGTGTGCGGCGTTGCTGACGATGCTCCAGGTGTTGGTTTCGCCGGCCACGGGCGTGTCGTTGCCCGAGACGTTGAGCACCGCCGACGTGGCGTTCTCGGCGACGGCGAAGCCATCCGGCGCCGCCGTCGGCGCGATCGGGGCGACGGTCAGCGTGACGGTGGCGGTGGAGGTCTGCCCACTCGCATCGGTGATCGTGTACGTGAACGAGTCGGTGCCGGAGTAGCCTGTCGTCGGCGTGTACGTGAACGTGCCATCCGCGTTGACGGCGACCGCGCCATGCGCCGGATTGTTCGCAACCGACCAGGTGTTGGTCTCGCCGGCGACCGGTGTGCCGTCGGCGCCCAGGTTGCCGCTGGCGGGCGCGTTCTCGTGCACGTCGACGACGTCGGGCGCGGCCACGGGCGTGGCCGGCGTGACGGTCAGCGTGACGGTGGCGGTGGACGTCGAGCCCGCCGCGTCGGTGATCGTGTAGGTGAACGAATCGCTGCCGTGGTAGCCGGCGGCCGGCGTGTACGTGTAGGTGCCGTCCGCGTTGACCGTGACGCTGCCATGCGCGGCGCCCGTGGCGAGCGTCCAGACGCTGCTGCCGTCGGAGGAGGGCGTGTCGTTGGCCGCGAGATTGCCGGTGGCGTGCGTGTTCTCGCCGACGGTGACGCTGTCGGCCACGGCCGCGGGAACCGGCGCGATGTTGAGGGTGACGGTGGCGGTGGAGGTCGAGCCGTCGACGTCGGTGATCGTGTAGGTGAACGAATCCGGGCCGCTGTAGTGCGCGGCCGGGACGTAGCTGAACGTGCCGTCGGCGTTGACGGTGACCGCGCCGTGCGCGGCGCCGCTGGCCAGCGTCCAGACGTTGCCGCCGTCGGCCGACGGCGTGTCGTTGCCGGCGAGGTTGCCGGTGACGGCCTTGTCCTCGGTGCCCGAGAACGTGTCGGCCACGGCGACGGGCGGGTGGTCGGCCGGCGCCGCGACGTTGACGGTGATCGTCGACGTGGACGTCGCACCCTGGCCATTCGCGTCGGTGTACGTGAACGACAGCGAACCGCTGAAGTTGTGGGTCGGCGTGAAGGTGAGGCTGCCGTCCGCGTTCATCGCGACGGTGCCTTGCGGCAGCGTCACCGGCGTGGCGGCGTTGATGGCGTGGCCGGCGACGGCGACGATGGTCAGGCCCGACGACGACGTGTCGTTGGCGCGCGGATCGAACGTGACCGGCGTGTTGGCGGCGGTGGACTCGGTGTCCGGGTTGGCGACCGGCGCCGTCTGCAGCGGCGCGACGGCCTGGGCCTGCGGCGCGGCCGTCGGGGCGGCGATCGTGTCGATGTCGAGCGACGCGGGCGCCACCGACTCGGCGTCGCGGCCGACGCGCAGGCCTTCCTCGAGGCTGCCGGCGGCGCCGCCGGCGTTCGGGCCCGCGGCCGGCACGACGTCGATGTCGCCGTTGCCGACCTGCGTGATGGTGCGTTCGACGTCGTCGCTCGCGCCGGCGAGCCGCGTGGGATGCGCCTCGAGCTGCACGATGCCGTCCTGCGAGGTGAGGACGACCTCGCCCTTCCTGACCACGTCGCCCACGTGCAGCGGCGTCACCGTGCCATCGAGGTGGCGGATGTGCGCGTCGCCCCAGACGCCGACCACCTTGCCGGTGATCTGGCGCACCGGCACGTAGCCGCGTTCGATCAGGTGCTGTTCCCCCGGGTGGACTCCGGCCGCTTTCTGCAGCGCGCCGATGCCGGACTTGGCGTTGTGGCCGGCGACGGCGTCTTGGAGGCGGGAATTCAACGGGGAGGACGACGACATGCCTGGATACTCCGAAATGGGCCGGATCACGGAAGGCGGCTCGTCGTCCTTTCGGACATGTCATTGAAATGTTCAGCCCTCTTTGGAAGGGCGCCCGACGCGAGCCGATTCCTGTAACGGTTCGTAGGAATTATCCCGGCAATGCCAAATTCTTATAAGGCGTATTTCGGCCGATTTTCGTGACCGCGATCACGCATCGCAGACGAGTCGGGCAGATAGCGAGAACGCCCTACAAGCGTGAAAAAGTGACGGCTCGAGCGCATTCGGCGCGGCTGGGTCGTCGACTGCCAACTAGTTGGCAATATCTCAGCGCTCCCGCAATGCATATGACTTGACTTTGAGGACGGGCTTCAACAAATACGACAGCACCGTTTTCTTGCCGGTCAGGATATCCACCTCCGCCGTCATGCCGGGGATGATGGGCAGCTTCTCGTTGAAGCTCGAAAGATGGGTGCGCACGCGCACGACGTAGTACGCGTTGCCCTTCTCGTCGATCACGGTGTCGGGGCTGATGTTCTCGACGTCGGCGTCGAGGCCGCCGTAGATCGAGAAGTCGTAGGCGGTGAACTTGACGTTGGCCTTCTGGCCCGGGTGGATGAAGGCGATGTCGCGCGGCTGCACGCGGGCGTCGAGCACCAGCGAGTCGTCCAGCGGCACGATCTCGACGATGTCCTTGCCCGGCTGCACCACGCCGCCGACCGTGTTGGCCAGCAGTCGCTGGACGCGGCCGCGCACCGGCGACTTCACCTGAGCCTTGTCTACCCTGTCGGCCAGGCCGGGCGCGCCCTGGTTCAGCGCGTTGAGCTTGCCGACGGCCTCGGCCAGGTCGCGGCCGGCCTCGTTGCGGAACGCGAGCTCGGTCTCCTGGATCTTGCGGGTCGACTCCTGGATCATCGCCTGCACCTTGCCGATCTGGGCCGCGGCCTGGTCGAGGTCGCCCTTGTTCTTCGTGACGTCGCGCTCCAGGCGCAGGATGTCGACTTCCGACACCGCGCCCGTGGCCAGCAGCGGGCGCGTCTGGTTCAGCTCCTGGGTGGACAGCTCCAGCGCGCGCTGCGCCGCGGTGCGCTTGGCCTGCATCTCGGTCAGCTCCTGCTCGTGCTGCGAGAGCTGCTGCTTGACGATCGAGACCTGCGTCTGCAACTCGGTCACGCGCGAGTCGTAGAGCCGCTTCTCGCCTTCGAGCAGCGTGCGCTCCTGGTCGCTGGACGGCGTCGGCGGCAGGAAGGTGGTGCCCTGCGCGAGCGCGCGCAGGCGGGCGACGCGCGCCTCGAGCGCGAAGCCCTGCGCCTCGCTGTCGGCGACGGCGGAGGTCGCGCGCGTCGGGTCTATCGTCAGCAGCACCTGTCCGGCCTCGACCTTGTCGCCCTCGTGCACGAGGATCTGCTCGACGACGCCGCCGTCCAGCGACTGCAGCACCTGCAGCTGCCGCGACGGCACGACCCGGCCGTCGCCCTTGGTCACCTCGTCGACGCGCGCGAAGAAGGCCCAGACGATCAGCGCGGCGATGATGAAGACCGCGATGCGCGCGATCTTGCGCGCGCGCGCCGTGTGCTGGCGCGACATCACCTCGGAGGCGTCGCGCTCGAAGACGTCGATGCCGGGGATCTCGCCCTTGGCCAGCGGGGCGCCGGCCAGCCACGTCCTGAAGTCGGCACGCAAGGCCTTCAGGCGTTCGCGCAGCGGCGGCGGCGGGGGCGCGACGATCTCGACGGGCACGCCGTTGATCATCATCTGCGCGCCGGGCCGCGGTGCGGCCATGTCTTCGTTTTCTGAACTCATGCCGCCCTCGCGATGCGCCCGCTCTGGAGCGCTTCCATGATGCGGTCGCGCGGGCCGTCGGCCACGACCTTGCCGCCGTCGATGACGATGACGCGGTCGACCAGCGTCAGCAACGACGTGCGGTGCGTCACCAGCACCACGGTCTTGTTGGAGGCGAAGGCCATCAGGCGCTGCGTGATCGCGGCCTCCGACGAATAGTCCATCGCGCTGGTGGGCTCGTCGAGCAGCAGCATCGGCGCGTTGTGCAGCACCGCGCGCGCGATGCCCACGCTCTGGCGCTGGCCGCCGGACAGCGACTCGCCGCGCTCGCCCACGTTCATGTCGAAGCCGTGCGGGTGGCGGTTGATGGTGTCGGCCAGGCCGGCCACCTCGGCCGCGGCGACGACCGCGCCGTCCTCGGCGTAGGGCATGCCGAAGGCGATGTTGTCGCGCAGGCTGCCGTAGAACAGCAGCACGTCCTGCGACACGTAGCCCATGTTGCGCCGCAGGTCGGCCGGGTCGACCTGGCGCAGGTCGATGCCGTCCATCAGCACGGCGCCGGCGGTCGGCTGGAACAGCCCCATCGCCAGGCGCTGGATCGTCGACTTGCCCGAGCCGACGCGCCCGATCAGCGCCACCTTCTCGCCCGGCTTGATCTTGAAGCTCACGCCGTCGAGCGCGTTCTCCTTGCGGTTCGGGTAGTGGAACGCGACGTTGCGGAACTCGATCGCGCCTTCGAGGTCGCGCCGCTCGACGAAGCTCGCGTCGGCCGGTCGCTCGACCTCGGTCTGCATGATCTTCTCGAGCCCGGCCAGCGCGGTGCGCGCGCCCTGGTACTGCATCAGCAGGCCGACGATCTGGCCGGCCGGCGCCATCGCGCGGGCCGCCAGCATGTTGACCGCGATCAGCGCGCCCATCGTCAAGGTCCGGTCGCCGATCAGGTAGACGCCGACGACGACCAGGATGACGGTCATCAGCTGCGAGATCGTCGAGGTGACGTAGATCGAGCCCGACGACAGGCTGCGCATCTTGACGTTGGTGGCCGCCAGGTGCACGGCGGTGCGCTCCCAGCGCGCCTGGATCAGGCTCTCGGCGCCCTGCGACTTGATCGTCTCGATGCCGGTCAGCGCCTCCACCAGCGTGGAGTTGCGCACGGCGCTGGCGCGGTAGGTGGTCTCCGCCAGCGCGTGCAGCTTCTTCTGCACGACCCAGCCGTAGCCGAGCACGGCGCCGAAGCACACGACGACCGGGATCAGCAGCCAGGGCGAGATCCACGCGATCACGATCAGGAACAGCAGCGCGAACGGCAGGTCGATCAGCGCGGTGACGGTGCTGGAGGTGATGACGTCGCGCACCTGCTCGAAGCCGCGCAGGTTCTGCGAGAACGAGCCGACCGACTCCGGCCGGTTCTCCAGCCGCATGCCCAGCACGCGTTCCATCAGCGTGGCCGAGATCTTGACGTCGATGCGCGCGCTGGCCTCGTCGACGAAGCGGCTGCGCAGCTTGCGCATCAGCAGGTCGGAGCCCAGGATCAGCAGCACGCCGATGGCCAGCGCCCACAGTGTCTCGATGGCTGCGTTGGGCACGACGCGGTCGTAGACGTTCATCGAGAACAGCGGGAACGCCAGCGCGAACACGTTGATCAGCGCCGCGGCCCACAGGATGTCCTTGTAGACGAAGCGCTGACCCAGCAGGGTGCTCCAGAACCAGTGGCCCTGGGCCGTCGGCGCGGTCGGCTCGGTGCGCTTGTCGAAGCGGAAATGCGGGCGCACGTACAGCACCAGGCCCGCGAAGCGCGACGCCAGTTCGGCGTCGTCGAGCAGCACCGTGCCCTGTCCCGTTTCGGGCAGCAGCACGCGGTTGCGGTCCTGTTCGCGGCCCAGCAGCACGCAGGCCTTGTCGCCCTTGAGCAGCAGCAGCACGGGCAGGGTGGCGGCGTCGATGTCGGCCAGCGCGGCGCGTTGCAGCTTGGTGGCCATGCCCGCGCGCGCGGCAGCGCGTTCCGCGAGATTGAGCGTGAGGCGGCCGTTGACCAGCGGCAGCCCGGCCGACAGCGAGGCGCGCGTCGCGTGCTGGCCGTGCAGCCGGCAGATCTCCAGCAGGCAGTCGAGCAGCGGATCGGGATGCACCAGGTCCTGCCGCACGGCGCCGCCGGACACCGACGCCGGCGCCGCCGCGATGGGTGCGGCCGCGGGCGCTTGCGCGGGCGGGACGGCGGAGGAGGGGACGCTCATGTCAGATGGGTGTTGCGTTGCGGACGCCCATTGCCAGGCGTCTCGTCATGCGATATCGGCGCAATGCACCGGGAATTGACCCTGGCGCCGGTCGGCGAAGAAGTGCTCCAGCGTCACCTTGACCGTCTTGAACGCGAGCTCGCCCCAGGGGATCTCGGACTCGTCGAACAGCCGCGCCTCGATCGTCTCGGGGCCGGGGTCGAGTGCCGCGCTGGTCATCTCCGCCCGGTAGTAGAAGTGCACCTGGGCGACGTGCGGCACGTTGAGCAGCGTGAACAGCGGGCCCAGCACGATCTTCGCGCCGGCCTCCTCGATGGTTTCGCGCACCGCGCCCTGCTCGGTGGTCTCGTTCAGCTCCATGAAGCCGGCCGGAAGTGTCCAGAATCCCTTACGCGGCTCGATGTTGCGCAGGCACAGCAGCACCTTGCCCTCGAACACCGGCACGGTGCCGACGACGTTGAGCGGGTTCTCGTAGTGGATCGTCTCGCAGACGGTGCACACCGCGCGTTCGCGGTTGTCGTCCGGCGGCTCGCGGTAGACGGTCGGCGCACCGCAGACGCGGCAATGCTTGATCGAACGGGGGCTGAACATAAGCGCACTTTTCCAGATTCGGGCCAGTGTAGCCGCCGGCCCCATGGTCGAGTCGTGTAGTCCCGGCGTGGCATAGTCGTCGCCGCTCCAAGTCCGTCGGGCAAGTCCCGCCGGGTCGCCCAATTGCCGAGGAAGATCGCCATGACCGATGTCATCACCGTCCCCGTCGTCCCGCGCGTGCACGTGCACGGCGGCGGCGAGTTTCCCGTCCACCGCATCTACTGCGTCGGCCGCAACTACGCCGAGCACGCCGCCGAGATGGGCCACGACGTGCGCGAGTCGCCGTTCTTCTTCATGAAGCCGGCCGACGCCGTGCTGCCGGCGCGCGCCGGCGAGCCGGTGGCGATGGACTACCCGACCCTGACGAGCGACCTGCACCACGAGATCGAGCTGGTCGTGGCGATCGGCGACGCCGCCGCCGGCAACGGCCGCGACGTGGCCGAGGAGGACGCCTCGCGCCTGATCTTCGGCTACGCCGTCGGCCTCGACATGACGCGGCGCGACCTGCAGGCGGTCGCGAAGAAGGCCGGCCGGCCGTGGTCCATCGCCAAGGGCTTCGACCAGTCGGCGCCGATCGGCGCGATCCACCGCATCGAGGAGACCGGCGAACTCTCGACCGGCGCCATCGGGCTGGACGTCGACGGCGCGCCGCGCCAGAAGGGCGACCTGTCGGACATGATCTGGAACGTGCGCGAGACCATCTCGTGGCTCAGCCGCGCCTGGACGCTCAAGCCCGGCGACCTGATCTTCACCGGCACGCCGGCCGGGGTGGCGGCGGTCCACCGCGGCCAGACGCTGACCGGCCGCATCGCCGGCCTGGGCGAGCTGGTCGTCACGCTGCGCTGAGCGTCGCCATGGAGCTCTACAACTACTTCCGCTCGTCGGCCAGCTGGCGCGTGCGTATCGCGCTGGCGCTCAAGGGCCTGGACTACGACTACCGGCCGATCCACCTGGTCAAGAAGGAGCAGTCCACGCCCGAGTACCTGGCCACGTCCGGCACCGGCCTCGTGCCGCTGCTGGTGCTCGACGACGGCCACAAGCTGCACCAGTCGATGGCCATCATCGAGTACCTCGACGAGACGATTCCCGAGCCGCCGCTGCTGCCGCGCGACGCGCTCGGCCGCGCCCGCGTGCGTGCGCTGGCGCAGGACATCGCCTGCGAGATCCATCCGCTGAACAACACGCGGGTGCTGGGCTGGCTCAAGGGCGAGCTGGGCCTGACCGAGGAAGCCCGCAACGCCTGGATCCACCGCTGGATCGAGGGCGGACTCGAGGTGGTCGAGCGCCAGCTCGCGGCGCAGCCGTCGACCTTCTGCCACGGCGAGACGCCCGGCCTGGCCGACTGCGCTCTGGTGCCGCAGATCTTCAATGCGCAACGCTTCAAGTGCGATCTCAGTCATGTGCCCAACGTGATGCGCGTGCATGCGACGTGCATGACGCACGGGGCCTTCTCCAGCACCCAGCCGTCGGTCTGCCCCGACGCGGAATGACATGCCCGTCGAGATCGTCGAACCGCTCGCGCTGGACGCGTTCTTCAGGCCGCCGACCTGGCCCCGCGGCACCGGCGCGCTGATGACCACGCGTGTCGGCGGCGTCAGCGCGGCGCCGTACGACTCGCTGAACCTGAAGGCGCAGACGACGGATCCGCTCGACCAGATCGCCGTCGCCGAGAACCGCCGCCGCTTCGCGACGACGCTGGGCGCGACGCCCGTCTTCCTCGACCAGGTGCACGGCACGCGGGTCGTGCGGCTGACGGCGGCCAGCACGTCGCCGGACGCGCCCACCGAACACGCCGACGCCAGCATCACCACCGTGCCGGGCATCGCCTGCACGGTGCTGGTGGCCGACTGCCTGCCGGTGCTGTTCGCGACGCGTGACGGCCGCGCGGTGGGCGCGGCGCACGCCGGCTGGCGCGGCCTGGCCGGCGGCGTGCTGGAGGCCACGGTCGACGCGATCCGGGCCGCGGTGCCGGTGGCCGCCGGCGACATCGTCGCCTGGCTGGGCGCGTCCATCGGCCCGACGAAGTTCGAGGTGGGTGCGGACGTGCTCTCCGCGTTCCACGAGGGCGAGGCGCGCCACTTCGTGCCCGCGCCCGCGGTCGACGGCGTGCCCAAGTGGCTGGCCGACCTGCCGGCGCTGGCCGAAGGACGGCTGCGCCGGCTCGGGCTGACGGACGTCGCCGGCTGCGGCCTGTGCACCGTCAGCGACGCGTCACGGTTCTTCTCGTACCGGCGCGACCGCGTCACCGGCCGGCTCGCCGCCGCCGCGTGGATCGACGTCGCCTGAACGTTCGGCAGCTTCGGCCGCTCGTCGCGCACGCGCCCGCTTGCGGGTGCCGCCGACGTACAACACGATCGTCAGCGGCAGCACGCCGTAGAGCAGCAAGGTGACGATCGCGCCGAGCACGGAGCCGCCCGGCCCGAGCGCCTCGGCGAGCACCATCATCAGCACGACATAGGCCCAGCCGATGGCGACTATCAGCACGGCCGTGCTTCTCTGGAAAGGGTCATCGTTCGCAGTTGGGCAAGCAATTTTGCGCAATGGTAGTTTGTCTTCATCGTGCGGTAAGCTCGGGTCGCTACAACGCGATATGCAAGACCACGCCTGAACCGACGCGGCGGCCATCATCCGGATGGCGCTCGAGTCCCGGGGCCCGAGGCGTGGCGAAGGAGACGACTGCAGATGGCCCGCAACACCGCCGCAAAGACGGCCGCCAAGACGCCCGCCCGCCCCGCACGCAAGCGCGTCCCGCGCGCGACGGCGCAGGCGGCTCCCTCGGACAAGGCCGTCAAGGCCGGGACCGCGGGCGCCGAGCAGCGATCGCAGGCCGCGCCGCACCCGCACGGGCCCGAAGCCTTCGGCGCCGCGATCGGCGGCTTCCTGAACTCGCTCAGTGGACTGCAACTGCCGGTCGGCAAGCTTTCCGTGCTGCAGGAGCAGTATGTGAACCAGGCGACCTCGCTGTGGAACGGCGCGGTCGACCAGATCCCCGTCGGCGGCGACGACAAGCCCGCCGCGCCCAAGCCCATCGGCGATCGCCGCTTCGCGGCGCAGGACTGGCTGACGAACCCGGCGGCCGCGTTCACCGCGCAGCTCTACCTGCTGAACGCCCGCACGCTGACGCAGCTGGCCGACGGCCTGCAGGGCGACGAGAAGACGAAGGCGCGCGTGAAGTTCGCGGTGCAGCAGTTCGTCGACGCGGCCAGTCCGTCGAACTACCTCGCGCTGAACCCCGAGGCGCAGCGCAAGGCGATCGACACGCAGGGCGAGAGCCTCACGCAAGGCCTGCAGCAGCTGTGGGGCGACGTGCAGCAGGGCCACCTGTCGCAGACCGACGAGTCGGTGTTCGAGGTGGGCCGCAACGTCGCCACCACCGAGGGCGCGGTCGTCTTCGAGAACGAGTACCTGCAGCTGATCGAGTACAAGCCGCTGACGGCCAAGGTGCACGCGCGGCCGATGCTGTTCGTGCCGCCGTGCATCAACAAGTACTACATCCTCGACCTGCAGCCCGAGAACTCGCTGATACGGCATACCGTGTCCGAGGGCCACCGCACGTTCGTGATCAGCTGGCGCAATCCGGACGAGTCCATGCAGGACCGCACCTGGGACGACTACATCGAGAACGCGGTGATCCGCGCGATCGACGTCGTGCGGGAGATCACCGGCGCGAAGACGATCAACACGCTGGGCTTCTGCGTCGGCGGCACGCTGCTGGCCACCGGCCTCGGTGTTCTCGCGGCGCGCGGCCGCCAGCCGGCCGAGAGCGTCACGCTGCTGACGACTTTCCTCGACTTCTCCAACACCGGCGTGCTCGACATCTTCGTCGACGAGGCCTCGGTGCAGCTGCGCGAGATGACCATCGGCGCCGACGCGCCCAACGGCCCGAAGCTGCTCAAGGGCGGCGAGCTCGCCAGCACCTTCAGCTTCCTGCGGCCCAACGACCTGGTGTGGAACTACGTCGTCGGCAACTACCTCAAGGGCGAGAAGCCGCCGGCGTTCGACCTGCTGTACTGGAACAGCGACGCCACCAACATGCCCGGACCGATGTACTGCTGGTACCTGCGCAACACGTACCTGGACAACGCGCTGCGCCAGCCCGGCGCGCTGACCGTGTGCGGCGAGAAGCTCGACCTGGGCAAGATCAAGGCGCCGGCCTTCATCTACGGCTCGCGCGAGGACCACATCGTGCCGTGGAAGGGCGCGTGGGAGTCGACGAAGATCCTCGGCGGCAAGAACCGCTTCGTGCTGGGCGCCTCGGGCCATATCGCCGGCGTGATCAACCCGCCGAAGTCGGGCAAGCGCAGCCACTGGACGAACGAGAAGCCGGCCCAGTCGGCCGACGCCTGGCTGGCCGGCGCGACGGAACATGCCGGCAGCTGGTGGCCCAACTGGACGCTCTGGCTGGCCGGCTTCGGCGGCGGCGAGCAGGCCGCGCCCAAGGGCGCCGGCGGCCGCGGCCACAAGGTCATCGAGCCGGCCCCCGGCCGCTACGTGCAACAGAAGGCCTGACCAATCCCTTGATCGGACAATTTTCAGTTCATACCCCGTCCCGTATCATTGCCGCAGGAGAAACAGCATGACCACAGACATCGTCATCGTCGCCGCCGCCCGCACCGCGGTCGGCAAGTTCGGCGGCACGCTCGCCAACGTCCCCGCCTCCGAGCTGGGCGCCACGGTGCTGAAGGCGCTGCTCGAGCGCTCGAAGCTGACGGGCGAGCAGATCAGCGAAGTGATCCTGGGCCAGGTGCTGCAGGCCGGCACGGGCCAGAACCCGGCGCGCCAGGCCGTCATCAAGGGCGGCCTGGGCTACGGCGTGCCCGCGATGACCATCAACAAGGTCTGCGGCTCGGGCCTGAAGGCCGTGATGCTGGCGGCGCAGGCGATCCGCGATGGTGACGCCGAGATCGTGATCGCCGGCGGCCAGGAGAGCATGAGCATGTCGCCCCACGTGCTGCCCAATTCGCGCAACGGCCAGCGCATGGGCGACTGGAAGATGGTCGACACGATGATCCAGGACGGCCTGTGGGACGTCTACAACCAGTACCACATGGGCATCACCGCCGAGAACGTGGCCAAGAAGTACAGCATCTCGCGCGAGCAGCAGGATGCGCTCGCGTTCGCGTCGCAATCCAAGGCCGCCGCGGCGCAGGACGCCGGCTACTTCAAGGACGAGATCGTGCCGGTCGCGATCCCGCAGAAGAAGGGCGATCCGATCCTGTTCGCCGCCGACGAGTTCATCAACCGCAAGTCGACGCCCGAGGCGCTGGCCGGGCTGCGTCCCGCGTTCGACAAGGCCGGCTCGGTGACGGCCGGCAACGCGTCGGGCCTCAACGACGGCGCCGCGGGCGTCGTGGTGATGACCGCCGCCAAGGCCGACCAGCTGGGCCTGAAGCCGCTGGGCCGCATCGCGTCGTACGCCAACGCCGGGCTCGACCCCGCCTACATGGGCATGGGCCCGGTGCCGGCCGCGCGCAAGGCGCTCGAGCGCGCCGGCTGGAAGCCCGCCGACCTGGACCTGCTCGAGATCAACGAGGCCTTCGCGGCCCAGGCCTGCGCGGTCCACCAGGAGATGGGCTGGGACACCAGCAAGGTCAACGTCAACGGCGGCGCGATCGCGATCGGGCACCCGATCGGTGCATCCGGCGCGCGCATCCTCGTCACGCTGCTGCACGAGATGCAGCGCCGCGGCGCGAAGAAGGGCATTGCGTCGCTGTGCATCGGCGGCGGCATGGGCGTGGCGCTGACCATCGAACGGCCTTGAACCGGGGGTAGGCCCTGACACCGGCCGCCTCGACAAAGCGCGATAGTGAACTTGCCCACCGAGGCACCCAACACTCAGACAGGAGACATGACATGAGCCAGAAAGTTGCATACGTGACCGGGGGCATGGGCGGCATCGGCACCTCGATCTGCCAGCGGCTGCACGACGACGGATACAAGGTGATCGCCGGCTGCGGCCCGAGTCGCGACCATGCGAAGTGGCTCGCCGAGCAGAAGGCGCTGGGCTACACGTTCTACGCGTCCGTCGGCAACGTGGCCGACTGGGATTCGACCGTCGCCGCGTTCAAGCACGCGAAGGAAGAGCACGGCCCGATCGACATCCTGGTCAACAACGCCGGCATCACGCGCGACCGCATGTTCCTGAAGATGACGCGCGAGGACTGGGACGCCGTCATCGGCACCAACCTGACCTCGATGTTCAACGTCACCAAGCAGGTCGTCGCCGACATGGTCGAGAAGGGCTGGGGCCGCATCATCCAGATCTCCTCGGTCAACGGCGCGAAGGGCCAGGCCGGCCAGACGAACTACTCGGCGGCCAAGGCCGGCATGCACGGCTTCTCGATGGCGCTGGCGCTCGAGATGGCCAACAAGGGCGTCACGGTCAACACGGTCAGCCCGGGCTACATCGGCACCGACATGGTCAAGGCCATCAAGCCCGAGGTGCTCGAGAAGATCGTCGCCACGATCCCGGTCAAGCGCCTGGGCACGCCGGAGGAGATCGCCTCCATCGTCAGCTGGCTCGCCTGCGACACCTCCGGCTTCACGACGGGCGCGGAGTTCGCCGTGAATGGCGGCCTGCACATGGGCTGACGGCGCGGCGCGCGAGCGCTTGCCAAAGGCTTCGGCGGCGCAAGCTTCCGGAGCTTTTTTCATTCCTGGCCGCGCCATAATCCGCGCCACCAAAGACTGCATCTCCAGGGAGGAGAAACCATGGACGAGTCCCTTCGTGACCGGACTTCCGGGTCACTCGCGTGCGTCCCGCGCGCCAGCGCGCCACGCGCGCCCGCGCACGCGGGGGCGATGTCCCCGAAGGTTTCCGCATGAACCTGAAGATCGTTATCGCGACCGTGGTCGCGCTCGGGCTGGCCGCGGCCGCCTGGTTCTATCGCGGCACGGCGCCGCTGGCCGGCGCGGCGCGTGCCATCGGGCTGTCCGGGGAGAACTCTGCTCCGCAGACCTCGTCGACGTTGAAGGCGGCGGGCGTCCACAAGTGCGTCGGTGCACAGGGCACCGCCTACATCGACGGCCCGTGCCCCGCCGGCAGCCGCGAGGTCGCGGCCAACGGCGGCACGATGACCGTCACGTCGTTTCCGAAACCCCTGCCGACGCCGGCGTCCTCGGTGCTCGGCGGGCCCATCGTCAAGCCCATGGATCCCGAAGAGCGCGATCGCCTGCGCGACAAGGCGGTCGAGGACGCGATGAACCGGCGGTGACGCGTCGCGGCCAGGCGCCAGCGACGCCTACGTCGCCGAGATCGCGTCCAGCAACTCCGTCTCCACCTGGATCTGCAGCCGGTTGTTCTGCAGCGCGGCGCCGTCGACGAGGAAGGTGTCTTCCACGCGTTCGCCCAGCGTCGACACCTTGGCGAGCTGCAGGTTGATGCGGTACTGCGCCAGCACGCGGGCGACCGAGTAGAGCAGGCCGGAGCGGTCGCTGGCGCTGATCGACAGCAGCCAGCGCTGCGCGCGTTCGTCGGGGCGCAGCGACACGCGCGGCACCACCGGGAACGACTTCACGCGGCGCGAGACGCGGCTGGCGCGCGGCATCGGCAGCGGGCCGGTGGAGGCCGCGGCCAGCGCGGCCTGGTTCTCCACCAGCGAGATCAGGTCGCGGTAGCCGGCCGGGCCGTCGTCCTCGTAGGCCGGGTTGACGACCTGGAAGGTGTCGAGCGCGAAGCCGGCGTTGGTGGTGTGGATCTTGGCGTCCTGGATCGAGAAGCCGGCGCCGTCGAAGTAGCCGCAGATGCGCGCGAAGAGGTCGGAGCGGTCCGGCGAGAACAGCAGCACCTGCAGGCCTTCGCCCAGCGGCGACGGGCGCGCGCGCACGACGGGGATGGCGGTCTCGATGTGGCGCCACAGCGAGCGCGCGTGCCAGGCGAGCTCGTTCGGATCGTGGCGCGCGAAGTAGCTCAGGTCGAGTGTCTTCCACAACGGCGTCTCGGTGCCGGGCAACGCGGAGTGCAGCGCGAGGATCTGGCGCGCCTCCTTCTTGCGCGCGTCGATCTCGGCGTCGAGCGCGAGCACGTCGCCGCCGAGCTTGCGCATCGTCAGGCGGTACAGGTCCTCGAGCAGCTTGCCCTTCCACGCGTTCCACACCTTGGGGCTGGTGCCGCGGATGTCGGCGACGGTCAGCAGGTACAGCGCGGTCAGCCGCCGCGGGTTGCCGACCTTGGCGGCGAAATCGCCGATCACGCGCGCGTCGGACAGGTCTTCCTTCTGCGCCGTGTGGCTCATCGTCAGGTGGTGGCGCACCAGGAACTCGATGAAGTCGGCGTCTTCCTTGGCGACGCCGTGGTCCTTGCAGAAGCGGCGCACCTCGCTGCCGCCCAGTTCGGAGTGGTCGCCGCCGCGGCCCTTGGCGACGTCGTGGAACAGCGCGGCCACGTAGAGGATCCACGGCTTGTCGAAGCTCGCGGCCAGCGCGGTGCACTTCGGGTACTCGTGCGCGTGTTCGGGGATGAAGAAGCGGCGCACGTTGCGCAGCACCATCAGGATGTGCTGGTCGACCGTGTAGACGTGGAACAGGTCGTGCTGCATGCGGCCGACGATGCGGCGGAACACCCACAGGTAGCGCCCCAGCACCGACGTCGCGTTCATCAGCCGGAACGCGTGCGTCTGGCGCTGCGGCGCCTGCAGGATCGCGAGGAAGCGCGCGCGGTTGACGGGATCCTTGCGGAACGCGCCGTTCATCTGGTTGCGCACGTTGTACAGCGCGCGCATCGTGCGCGCCGACAGGCCGCGCAGCTGCAGCGTGGTCTGGTACAGGTGGAAGGTCTCGAGGATCGCGTGCGGCTCGCGCTTGTAGAGGTCGTCCGATGCGATCTCGAGCAGGCCGCCGCGGTCGAGGAAGCGCTCGTTGAGCGGCTGCATCGGCAGGTCTTCCGAGCCGTTGATGCGCTCCTCGAGGTTCAGCAGCAGCACCTCGTTCAACTGCGACACCGCCTTGGCCGCCCAGTAGTAGCGCTGCATCAGCATCTCGGACGCGCGCATCGTCGTGTTGCCCTGGTAGCCGAACGACTCGGCCACGGCCGTCTGCAGGTCGAACACCAGGCGATCCTCGCGCCGCCGTGCGACCAGGTGCAGGCGGGCGCGGATCAGCTTGAGCGTGCCTTCGTGGCGCTGCAGCTGCTTGACCTCGAACGGCGTCAGCAGGCCGTGCGTGGCCATCTCGCCCCAGGTCCTGCCCAGGCCGGCGGCGCGCGAGATCCACGTGAGCACCTGCAGGTCGCGCAGTCCGCCCGGGCTTTCCTTGCAGTTGGGCTCGAGCGAGTAGGGCGTGTCCTCGTACTTGACCTGGCGCTGGCGCATCTCGAAGGTCTTCGCGCGCAGGAAGGCGCGCGCGTCCATCGCCTCGGCGTTGACGCGCCTGAACGCGTTGAACATGCGGCGCGAGCCGGTCAGCAGGCGGCTTTCGAGCAGCGCGGTCTGCACGGTGACGTCGGCGCGGGCCTCGAGCAGGCACTCCTCGATGGTGCGCACCGACGAGCCGATCTCCAGGCCGATGTCCCAGCAGGCCGTGATGAAGGCCTCGATGGTGCCGCGCAACGACTCGGCGCCGTTCGCGGGCTCGTTGGGCAGCAGCACCAGGACGTCGACGTCCGAATACGGGAACAGCTCGCCACGCCCGTAGCCGCCGACGGCCAGCAGCGCGGCCTGGGCCGGCATGCCGGCGTGCGTCCACAGGTCGGCCAGCGTCTGGTCGACGTGCCTGGCCAGCGCGCGCAGCAGGCTGGTGGCGGCCGGCGCGGTGGCGCGCGACTCGGCGAAGTGGGTCAGCAGCGCGGCCTTGCCGGCGCGAAAACGCTCGCGCAGCTCGGCCACGGAGGCGCGCGGCGCCTCGGCGCCGAGGGTCGAGGGCAGGGCGGACAACGTCAGGCCGTCGTGACGCCGCTCGGGACGTCGGCGAGCAGGCGGTTGAGCACCGGGTTCTTGACGAACGCCGGCACCGCCGGGCTGCCCGCCGAGACGGTCAGCACCTCGTAGCCCGTTTCGGTGACGACGATCGTGTGCTCCCACTGCGCGGACAGCGAGCGATCCTTGGTGACGATGGTCCAGCCATCGCCGAATTCCTTGATGTCGCGCTTGCCGGCGTTGATCATCGGCTCGATCGTGAAGATCATGCCGGGCACCAGCTCCTCGAGCGTGCCGGGGCGGCCGTAGTGCAGCACCTGCGGCTCCTCGTGGAACTTCTTGCCGATGCCGTGGCCGCAGAACTCGCGCACGATGGAGAAGCCCGCGTTCTCGGCGAACACCTGGATGGCGTGGCCGATGTCGCCCAGGCGCACGCCCGGCTTGACCTTCTCGATGCCCTTCCACATCGCCTCGTAGGTGATCTGGCACAGCCGGTTGGCGGCGATCGAGCCCTTGCCGACGACGAACATGCGGCTGGTGTCGCCGTGCCAGCCGTCCTTGATGACCGTGACGTCGATGTTGACGATGTCGCCGTCCTTCAGCGCGCGGTCGTTCGGGATGCCGTGGCAGACCTGCTGGTTGATCGACGTGCAGATCGACTTCGGGTACGGCGTGTAGCCCGGCGGGCAATAGTTCAGCGGCGCGGGAATGCCGCCCTGGACGTCGAAGATGTAGTCGTGGGCGAGCTTGTCGAGCTGCTCGGTGGTGATGCCGGGCTTGACGTGCGGCGTGAGCATGTCCAGCACTTCCGAGCCCAGGCGGCCGGCGATGCGCATGCCCTCGATGTCGGAGGCGGACTTCAGGGTGATCGTCATGGTTCGGCAATTATCCCATCGCCGACTAAAATGCGGGATTCTGCTGAGTTCGATCCCCGCGCGACGGCTGTAGTTATGCGCGCGGACCGAGTCCGGCGCGGCCCACGAAGTCGTCACGCACCCCGAATTCCCCACCCTCCGAGCCCACACCGCATGTCCCCCACGCCAAAGCACCTGCTGCACTTCGAGGGCGGCAACGCCCTGTCCGCCTTCCGCGCCCAGGCGCTGTTGCCGAAGCTGCAGTCCGTCTCGTCGCGCATCACGGGGGTTGCCGCGCGCCATGTCCACTGGGTCTGGACCGACACCGCAGCCCAGCCCGACGCCATCCGCAAGCTGGCCAGCCTGCTGCGCTACGGCGATGAATACTCTGGCGCGACCACGGAGAGGCAGGACACGGCGCTGGTGGTGGTGATGCCGCGCCTGGGCACCGTCTCGCCGTGGGCCAGCAAGGCCACGGACATCGCGCACAACTGCGGCCTGGCGCTGCACCGCGTCGAGCGCGTCACCGAGTTCCGCCTGACCATCAAGACGGGCCTGCTGGGCGGCATCAAGACGCTGTCGGATGAAGAGCTGCAGGCCGCGGCCATGCTGCTGCACGACCGCATGACCGAGAGCGTCGCGTTCGAGCGCGAGGCCGCCGTCCACCTGTTCGACAAGCAGCCCGCGGAGCCGCTGGTGCACGTCGACCTGCTGGGCCAGGGCCGCGATGCGCTGGTGCTGGCCAACAGCCAGTTCGGCCTCGCGCTGTCCGACGACGAGATCGATTACCTGGTCGACGCGTTCAAGGGCCTGCAGCGCAACCCGACCGACGTGGAACTGATGATGTTCGCGCAGGCCAACAGCGAGCACTGCCGCCACAAGATCTTCAACGCCAGCTTCGTGATCGACGGCCAGGCGCAGGACATCTCGATGTTCGGCATGATCCGCAACACCGAGAAGCTCAACTCGCAGCACAGCGTCGTTGCGTATTCCGACAACGCCGCGGTGATGGAAGGCCACGCGATCGAGCGCTGGGTCGCCGAGCCGATGACGGGCACTGGCCCCGCGCACTACGCCGGGCGGCCTGAGACCGCGCACGTGCTGATGAAGGTCGAGACGCACAACCACCCGACGGCCATCTCGCCGTTCCCGGGCGCGTCCACCGGCTCCGGCGGCGAGATCCGCGACGAAGGCGCCACCGGCCGCGGCTCCAAGCCCAAGGCCGGCCT
>Ga0302314_10001453_pt1 | contig 44486 bp, 48 predicted proteins | sample III_Palsa_N2_3_FD_200533 | JGI IMG/M metagenome (GOLD analysis project Ga0302314, IMG submission 200533) | Peat permafrost microbial communities from Stordalen Mire near Abisko, Sweden - III_Palsa_N2_3 | ecosystem: Environmental > Terrestrial > Soil > Palsa > Peat permafrost | place: Sweden...
GGAAGAGAGGGGAAGAGAGGGAAAGAGAGGGAAAGAGAAACCCCCTTAATCATTTCTCAGCGTGAAGATTTAGAGATATGTCCTGTGCATCGCACACTATTGTTGAGCGAATGATTGATCATGATGCAGTGATAACAATAATCTGTGGTTCAGATGAGGTCACATTGACATTCTACTCTCTTTCCACACTATTTGACAAACGATCACAAATCACAACAAGATAAAAGGATCCTGAAATCAAGATATCTGGTACACCAAAATCAAGGATTAGAGGATCACAGGATTACGCAGCACGATTCAGCCTCCCTGATCCTCTGCGGCCGGGGGTAGGTGATCACGGTATCCTCGGCGGCGAGGGTCACCAACTTGAGACACTCGAACTCGATGTCCCTCTGGCCTAAACCGGGGCTGAAGACGCAGGCGATCGGGTCATCGATGGCCAGGAGCTTATGCCTCACCTTGGACGTCAGTTCCCTGATGAGGAGACCTCTCTCGTCGCCATTCAGTGCGCGGGGCCTTGTGAGGAGAAACACCAGGCAGAGTTTAGGCTTATCCTCGTGGTCGCCGTCGTCGAGCCAGCGATGGCAGGTCTGCCACTGCCGGTGGATGATGGCCTGCTCGAGCTCGGCGATCAGATTAGCGACGATATCCCCACCACCAGGAGCGCAGATAGGAAGTCGCGAGGCCGCGAAATGGGCATCCTGCTGTGCCTGAGCCTTCAGCCACTGATGCCTGGCGCTGGGTGACATGAATCCTCCTCAACGTGGTGATCCAATCATAAAATGAAGATCTGGAGATCTGGAGATGATTATGGCGAGCGTCATGTTGCGCTGTGTGGCGATCTCCATATTTGTGGACATCAAGTGTTATCACAATATGATGCATCATGATACCGCACCATCAATGATTCTGCTGAAAGCTATAAGCTATCACTTGACAGATGAAGGATATCCATGATTTATGAATCATGATTAGATGATCACTGGGATCCGTATCCAACACAAGGTGCGAGTGCTAATCGTATTCCATTTACCACATGATTTTATGTGATGGCCCAATAATCTCCCTACTCTCAAACGTCGTTGGCGACCTGGTCAAGGTGAGTTTCAGATTCAAAGTCGCCTGAAGATCATCTTCCTCGGATATGGCCGGCCAAATTCAACAGGCACAAGGTCCGCAAACCCTGGCGCATCAGCGGCAGGAATTCCTGGATGAGTACATGGGGTTCGTGACAAATAACTGGGAGGCAGCCCCGGCGATGAACCAGGGGTTTCTGATAACTCTCTGGTTGGATGCACCCGGCGCTAAGAGCGCCTCAGTGTTAAGGGATATTGTTTTCCCGGTGGTGTCGCAAGATCCAAATGGATATCTTGCACTCCAGTTCGCTATCCGAGGTCGCCTGATCCACCTGCGGGAGGGGACCATCTCGCCCCGGAAGGTGAAGGAGCAGATAACCCTCTTGGTGCATGCGGTGTTGAGCAATCCAAGGTGGACTGCGCAGAATCGCGTTGACTTCTGGACTTTGCTACTCCGTCGCACAACCTACTTCCTCGGCCGACGCCCTGACCTTGCGTTTGCACTGCTTTCTGACGCGGTTGCGCAGGCGGGTGGTCGTTATCTGGAGGAATTCAACTCTGTCCTGCGTGGCTTGCATGCCGATGACACCCGAATGCAGGGAGACCCCCACCATGTCTCCCCTCTTGGCCCAATCCGCCTCGACATCTTCGGTTCGTACCTTGACACACAGCGATTGCCCCGCAGCGGGAGACCCTGACTCCAATGGGTTGCTCTGACTTGGGCGAGCAGAAACATTAAAAATTAGGCAAAAGATATCTCTGATTTGTGATTTATGACATGATGATCCTTGATCTGCGATAAGATTCATCTGCATGTTGCAGGTGACGACGAAGAACGAGTAAGTTTTTCGTCACATTGCATTACTATCCATGATTCTTGTCGCATGAAATCAAGATATTTTAACTCGAAGGCAGGCTGTTGTCGATATCGAGGTAAACCATGTAGAAATCAAGGTGTCGCGCTGATGGAGGTGATCATCCCACCGGGTGACATTGGCATTACCTTATCAAGGATCTCTGATCACAGATCACGAATGCATATTTGTGGACGTCAAGTGTTATCATGATTGCACGCATTCCCACACATCACCATGAGCGACGTTGTTGATCGTCATAGAATATCACAAAATCAATCATGGGTATCCATGATAGTGAATTTATGATCTGACTATCCGCGATCCGTGATGAGCAGCCCCAGGATATTGCACGTTCGGATCGGAGATGAACATGTCTCGCATCAGATCACCTTACTGTATGTGATTGGCTATGCGACATCAAGATATCTCCAAAGAAAATCGGGATGGTGTACCTAGAGATCAAAATGCGGCGCATCGAGATCGACAACTTGGATCGAAGTTCAGATCGAAATATTTGCTGTAGTTTACGTGTAAGGCCATTTTATCCGACAGCAGCGGAGAGGATTAGGCGGAGGGTATGGCAAGTGAAGAATCTTGCGAGGTGAGGTTCCCGGTCCGCGACGTCAGGGTGGGGTACAGCATTTACCCTGAGTTGACGGAATCCGACTACGAAGAAATGGACGAGGATGAAATTGAAGACTACTACCAGAGTTCGGCTGTGAAGAAGCGTCCCCTCAGGCTCGATTCCGCATCCCTGAAGTTGGTGGCCCGACCTGACGCTGGCCCGCATGCCACCTTCAAATTGAGCCTCTCTTGGAGCGACCCCACTACGTCTCAGTCGCGCGGACTTTACATTGAGAAGGCTAAGTATGCGCCTGCATCAGGGAGGATAGTTTTTGTACCGGACTTTGCGCTTGGCAGTAATTTGGGTGAATCGGGCCTGGGCGGATATAGGTTAGAATACGTCAGCGTGTCCGCGCCCCCGCAGGTGACTGCTGCACTACTTCGCGGATTCCCCAATACCGCCCTCCCCTTGGCCACCGTCTGCGCGGGTCTTCGTCAACTTGCACCCCCAATTTCTGCATCCGGAGCACAGTCACTCTCCCATTATCGGACACCCTTTGAGGAGCAACGCCGTGAACTGGAGTTGGCGAGGGCGACTCCCACCGCGGCCTACATGACGGGCGCTGTCCGCGTTCCGACAAGGGCGAGTATCTTGCAGGATGTCTTGAATCCGGCGCTCACCCCGTTGAACCCCACCACGAGAAACATGATCCTGGCAGAGTGTGCCTCCATCGACGCTGAGTTGGATCCCTACACCAGGAGACAACTTTTCAGGGCTGCCAGGGAACTTGCGCTCCAAATCCCGGCGAACGCTACCAAGCGCCAACTCTGTACTGAGGTCACTGCTCACCTCGCCCTTGCCAACGTAGTGGACCCTACATTGCAGCGGACCCTCAGGACCCCCGCCCCCGCTGCCGGCTCTCAGTTGGATCGCTCTGGAAAACGAAAGTTACAATAAACAGCCTTCAACCTTCCACCTTCCATCTCTCCGCCTCATATCTTTCCTCGTTGGGTTCAAATAGTGTTAGAGTGATCGCTGAACACTGAGGACTGGAGTGATAGGAGGAGCGTCTCCATGTGATGATGGCGATGAGCCCGCGCCACCTCGATTGCGAGGGGCAGGTGGCAAGCCCCGCAGTATTCCACCAGCAGCCGCGCCAGGGCCCCCTTGTTTCCTGCCGCGCTCTGCACCAGCGCCAAGTCCACCTCGTGCCACCGCTCCCTCCATTTACCCCGATGATGTCCACCATCTTGAGATTGGGCCTCGTTCTTAGCCCCTGGGGAAGACAGGGCGAGGAGACACTGGGCAGCGCTGACCACGGGGTAGTGCTGCCAAAGCAGCCGTTCGAAGGTCTCCAGGTCGCCCGTCGCCGTGGCCACCTCGAATAGGCGCACCTCGTCATAGCTCAGGGCGCCCGGGAACTGCTGCAAGTGCTGGACCTGCCTGGCCCGCTGCAGGACGAGCTCCGTCTCCGCCTGCATCTGCAGCGCCAATTGGGCGAGATAGGCCCCCGGCAGTTGAACCTGCTCTGACCACGACACTGACAGGTACGGTGACTGAAGTGACGCAGACGAGGGAACAAACGCGGCCGCTGCGGCCGACGCGGGAATAAAGGCGCTCAGGGCGACGGCCATCGTTATCGATGAGGGAGGAGGCTCTGAACCAAGAGGTGGTTCCGACTGGGAGTCGTCATCAGGGGAAGACAACCTCCTGGGCACGCCATGATCAAAACCCCGCATCCCGGTCATTCAATTCTGGCCTCTTGCCAACTTCGGCCATTTTAAGATATCAGCGGTCAGTGATTTTCAGAGGTTCTTGACCTTGACTGTTTTTGTATCTACGACGGTTTTTGCACTTTTGACAGAGGTAATGGCGTGGAACAGGACTGGGAAGTACGTTATTTTGCCGCCTGGGGACAGCGGTGATCTGAGGGGCAGACCTTTTCCTGTGTCGCCGGTCACGCCGCAGGCGCAGGCGGCGTTCTTCGACAGAATCCTGCGCTACCAGCCTGAGGCCAGCGCCGGCCCCGAATTTCCCGTTGGAGGCGCCACCGTCCCCTACCCGCCTTTCCAGGCGCCGTACTCCCTGCCCCGCAGTTTCTCAAGGAAGTTTGGGCCAGATCAGTACAGCATTGGCATCACCCCGACGAGGTTCACCACGGGAACACCAGGCAGTGGCTGGCGGGAGGACCAGAGCGCATTCGCCACTACCGGGGACGGCCCTGGCTTCCGCTCACTGACCACCCCCTTCGGCTGGCAACTCGGAGGTGAACCCAATATCCAGTACCTGCAGCCGGGCTGGGTGCACTTTGGCGCTGTCGGAGTTGAGCGCCACCAGGCCCTCCGTGAACCCGCGCTTTTCAACCGCTGGCCGGCTTCTTTTCCGCCCACCCCCTTTGCCGAGAGCGGCAACACTTGGTGGTAATTATCTTTTGTTGAGTACCTCAAACTCCTTGACAAAGAACTTGTGATAGGATAGACGCGAGATAATTTGGGGCACTTTATTATCTTGAAATTTGACAACCTCATTTCTTGGCGAGAAAAGTGCACTCGCGCTCGACAATGTCGCTCAGAGTGCGCACGATGTGAGCAGAAGCCCAAGGAGCCAGGACGCCGCCGGGCAGGAAACAACTGGAGACATCCATGGACGCGGCACACCTGCCAATCTGCTCGGCACGATCAGTCTGTCGCTCGATTTCGTTTCTAGCAGGCATGTTCAGATGGCGTTGAGGCAACCGGGCAGGAATGGGAGGAGCCAAAAACAATAAATTGCTTTCCCCTAATTGTGATCACTTTCATCTCCAATTTTCAGGGCAAGTGAGGCAGCGCTGTGCTGACAGTTAAAAAACCCTTTGTATTTCAAATTTTTCTATTTTAAGTGTGTCTTGACTGCGACGATGTGCGTCATTGAGCCATGATGAACTCATTGATATCGTAGTGGCGAACGGTGCTGAACTTGCAGCCGCAGAGCGGTTTGCCAGCAGTGGGGTAGGTGCCTAAGGTCTCGTAGCAGCGCCCGCACAGGCTCATCCCGTCGCAGTCCCTGTGGAGGTAGGTGGCGGGCGCGTCCAGACACAGGCGGCAGGCTTCGGCCGCGGACGGCTGGTCACGAAAGACAAGGCCGTGGCGGGCCATCGTGCTCCTTGCGTCGTCGGCAGATGTGCCTGAGGTCATCATCCTTTCTGGCTCCTCGTCGCCCTCGTCTCCAGAGTCCTCACCGTCGCTGAGGTCCGACTCGGACGTGCCGGAGAAGTCGCTCTGCCAGTCCTCGTCCTCCTCATTTCCATCCTGTCCCATCTCCGCATCCAAAGAAGTGGCGGAAGTGGCGGAAGTGGCGGAAGTGGCGGAAGTGGCGGAAGTGGCTGAAGTGGCGGAAATGACCGCAGCGGATCTGCGGGTGTGGGCTGACACGGGAACCCTCTCCTGGTAACGGCGGTCGACAAAGTACTCGTACCTCTCGCTGTGGGGAACGAACTGCGCGAGCAGGAAATCACGGTAGTTCTTGGCGTCGCGGAGGCCGACCTCGGCAGCGGCCGGGAAGAGGGAAGCGGAGAAGGGAGGAGACATGACGATGACGTGCGCCTCTTCCTCTCCGCCTCTTCCCGCCCCACGCCGGCTAAAATTCCTCGGATTCAAGACCCCATTTTTCCTTCCCGATGAATCAAACTTTGCGGCTCCACTCCACTCCTATCCAAATCATTTATTAGACCGGAGTCCTCTGTCGCCATGAACAACCCTGAAGATGAGGCCACCGATTTCCACAGGTACCTGGCTGCCAAACAAACCTTAGGGCAGAGGTTGGCAACCATCCAGGGAATGTGGCAATTTGATACAGCCCAATACCAAGTCGCCCAGCCTTCGCCGCGCCGGAAGATGGCCCTCCTCTCTCGCAGCAATCGGGAATTCGTTGACCAGCATGCCGCGAACCGGCTCCGGGCTGAATGTGCTGAAAGGGCGGCTGAATTGTCGGAGGCGTCCAAGGCTGCCCTGATAAGGTATGCCAAGCAGATTGGGGTATACACTGTTGTCGATATGAAGAACCTCAGTAAGGACCAACTATGCGCCATGGTCGCCATGAAGGAGGCCAGTGTGTGACTGCCCAATCACAAGCCTTGTTCAGGGAGATTGAACACAGAAAGGACCAAGTTGAGAGGCAAATCAGGACAGATCAGATCCGCCGATGGACAGATCGCGGTAGCAAACTTGTGCTGAGTGAAAAAGATAGTCTCTAGTTATAAATTTGGTGTGATCTCGTGGCTCTGAACGTTATTGTTGCGCGAACATTAAACAGAGTGCACGCCGTTCGCTTCTGCCGTGCGCAATCGATGAATCCAACATTTCCGTCACCAGGCGGCGGAGGGGTCGGGTACGGGTACGGTGGTGGTGGTGGTGGTATGGGGCCGATGACGGGATATCAGGTGCCCCGGGTGGGCAATGTCGCCCAGTCGCCGCTCCCTGGGCACATGATGCAAGCCGGACAGATGTACCCTTACCCCTCCCGGCGAGGCGGCTCCATCTACAACTACAATCAGCCCCAGCCCCAGCAGCAGCAAATACAACAGCAACAGATGCAACAGATGCAACAGATGCAGCGTTCTGTTCACTTTCAGGGTCAGTCCACCTCTGGGTACGTCCAGCAGCCGCCCCTGGTCGGCGGGATGGGGGCGGGGGGGCAGTTTCAAAGCCGCCAACGCCGTCCGCAGCAGCAGCAGTCATTTTTCAACCAGCAGCCAATGCAGCCGCAGCAACTGCAGCAGGTGCAGAGGCCGGCCCCAAGCGGGTACGAGGGTGGGGACAGTGTGCCGAGCGGGGGCAACCTGATCAACTACGGTCAGGAGCAGCCCTCATTCGGCGAGGTGGTGGTGCCACCAATGCCCCCATCGCAGGCCTCTCCCTATCACAGGCAGTCGCGGGGCGGCCACGCGCCAGGCATCAACAACCCGCCGCTGGGGATGGTGGCGGCCGACCCGCTGGCCCCCATGAGCAGCCAGCAGCGGCACCAGCACCAAATCGCCCAGCAACAGCAACAACAGCAGCAGGGGCAACAAACTCCACCCAGAGCGAGCTATCCCCAGCCACCACAATATCAGCAACCATCGCCACGGGGTTCGACGCAGTACAACTATCACCAGAACGCACAGCCTCAGCAGGGGCAGCAGGGTCAGTATGCGATGCGACAGACACCTCCCCCGCCGCCGCCCCCTGCGCCATCGCGCCTGCCCACGTATCCCGGGAGCAGCAATAACCAGCCGCAGCCGCAGCAATCACCCTCGCGCCACCAGCCTCAGAATCCGCCCCCGAATCCGCCCCAGAACCAGCAGCAAAATCAGAGTCAGGGGCGTTCGGGGGGACGTCGGAGGAACGTGGCGTTTGCCGCCCAGGTGGCGGAGAATCCACCAGCGCAGAGGCACTCCCCACCACCCCCTCATCACCCTGAGCAGCCGCAGCATCCTCCGGCCTTTGAGAACACAGGCCGACCGTCGGACGCGGTGTTGGCGTCGCAGAGCCCAGGTAACAGGGCGGACAACGCGGGGGGTGTGATCTACAAGAAGTCTTCGCTGGTGACGCCCATCACGATTTCCGGGACCGGGGTCTACATCCCACTGCTGTCTTCGTCGTCAAAGGAGGCGGTGCTGACGACCGTGTTCGGCCAGGCGTTCTGGACTCGTCTGGGATCCAAGATCACCCTTGACTTCGCGATAAAACTCACGAAATCAAAAGACCCGTGCCTCAGCGTGTACGTCTCGCTGCCGCCTGGGCTGGAGATTCCTGCAGGCAAGGAGACCCTCATCACCGGCAGCGTGCTGCAGATGAACGCCTCATCCATCTCGGCCTCATTACCGCCGTCTTCGCAGAAGCACACTGAGATGAATCTGCTCGACTTCTCGTTGGACGAGATCCAGGAGGCCGTGGAGACGCGTGACAAGAAGGCGAAAGATGCCGGCATGATGCCAAGCCCCGTCGTCGCATCATTATCGCTGCGGGGTGCCACCACCGATCAGCCCATGCCTCACCTCTGCCTTCTTCTCCAGTTTGTTCCCTCCGGGCCGTCATCGCCCCTCAAAAATCGTGACGGCGAGATGCCGTCGGCTATGGAGGTCCGGCAGTTTGCTGTCCACGTTCAGTATCTCCGGCACATGCCCGAAACAGAATCACTATGAACATCTTCATCATATTCATCATCTTCATCATCTTTATCATCTTCTTGGATTGTCATCCCAAGATATCAGATGCCATTTTTGCGCATTTTCCTGATGCGGAAACTTCTATCCCACTGCGATCAAAGATTCGTGATGGACGGTGTCGCGCCCATCGTCACTTGGCGGCCTGAAAGGTCTTTGGACCTTTGGTGAGTGATGATTATCGTAAAACCGCGCTTTGCCCGCTCCCAGGAGTTCTTTTGGAGGCGTAGATATGGCTTTTTTTCAGAGTGCCTGCTGTGGCGGGCAGATTGAGGTGGTCAAGAAAATGCTGGCAGAAAATGTGTGGCTGACCTCCGAGGTCTTGAACATGGCTGACTGGTCGGGCGCGACGCCGCTCCACTCTGCCTGCTATGCGGGCCATGTCGAGGTCGTGGAGGTGTTGCTGGCTGATCCGCGGTGGGATGCCGCCACCCTGAACCAACCTGATCATGTCAACTGCCGCACCCCACTCGGGGCTGCCTGTGTCAACGGGCATCTGCACATTGCGCAGATGCTCCTGAAGCACCCGCTGCTTGCCGATGCCACTTTGAACACCGTGGACCACGTGGGTGTGACGCTCTTCAACTCCGTGTGCGAGTTCTGGCGCAGGGACGTTTTCTGCCTGCTGCTGGGTGATCCTCGGCTGAGCGCCGACAGCGTCAACGGGGTCGGCGCCGGGGGCCGGACGGCCCTGCACACCCTCTGCCTCAACCAGCGTTTCGCCGAGGCGAAAATGCTGCTCCTGGACTCCAGACTGGCCCCCGGCAGCCTAAACAGACCAGACAATGGGGGTCGGACCCCCTTCTCCCTTGCGTTGTCGGCTGGCTGGCTCAAGATGGGCAAGTTACTGCTCGCCACCACTACCGTGGACCGCGTGTCCTTCTGCATCCAGACTGCTACGGCCTATCGTGGCGACTTCGTGGCCCTTGCGACGCGATTCAACCAGTCCCCTCGCGAGGTTCGGTGTCAGTGTAGACTTGCAGTGGGCCTCGCGGCGCAGGACGCCACTCGCCTCTTTGCCCAGGTGATCTTCTTGGCGGAAGGCCTACTCTGCGTGCCGAGTGTGCTGGCAGGCTCTGAGGTGCGCTTCTTCACCATCTCGCAGAGGCTGCCCCTCGAGCTCCAGATGCTGCTCTGCTGGCGTGCGGTCGGCGATGGACACAGCGAGACAATGGGCACCAAACTCTCTGAGCCCGCCTTCCGCGCCCTGGCAGGTGTCCTACAGGCTGAGGGCTGAGCGCTGATGACCTGTTTCATGGTGGGGACTGTGACTGAGATGTCCGACCCACCACGGGGCGATGCGCTAAGTAAAAACGGTGCTCGCTAAGATCAAAAAGTTTTGGTGTCTCTTCACACTCTGCGCTGCCAAGAAGCACATAATTAAGATGGCTCGATTCCACGGGCAAGGTGGTCGTCAGTACAGTCTGGCCACGCTGGTGGAGATGCTGAGGCATCCGTCGTCGCAGCCCTCCAAAAAGCAGCAGACGTCCCGGACGAATGCGAAAAGCGGACAGGTACTCGGCATGACAGCGAGCGGTGATGACGGCGTCGTGCTGGCCTCTGAGGGGGTCACGGACACCGAGGCGCGTGGCGGCAGGATGCTGAATTTAGTGCCCGTGCCTTTTGATCCGCTGGAGTTATGTCTCGAGCACCTGCAGGCCCGCGTCAGGGGGTCGTCGTCAGATGTCTCGGACCGGGACACACGGCGCCTATCCCCCATCCCGAGTCCCCTTTCATCGGCCACTGGTCGTGGTGACGACAATGGCGACAATGATGGCGGTGAAGGGGAGGATCACGAGGGGCGGATGATGGTCGAGGTGGAGCCCGTGATGATCCCGCTGAACGATGCGTACCTCCCCAAGGCGAGCGCAAGCGGCAAGGGCAAGGCGAGGGAGGTGGTGATGGACATGCGGCTGTCGTCGACGCCGTCGGAGAACCAGGAGCCGCCCCCGGCCTTCTTGCTGGACCCGTCGCTCCTCAAGTTGCCGCTCCCGGAGGTGCTCGACTTCAGGCCCCACCTGCTGCCCGTACGGGATCAGGGAGCGGACGGTACTTGCGCGGCGCACGTTGGGGCCTGTATGCGCGAGTACCACGAGCGCGGCCTCCACAAGACCATGATGATCCATCCTGACTCGGTGCCCTCCGGCAGCCACCAGCCGCAGAAGGTGTCATATACCTACTGCGGCTACTTCAGTCCCCAGTTCGTCTATAACCTGAGGCCACACCCGGAATCTGGGGGCATGCACGCCCGGCATCTGCTGGCCGTCCTGGAGAAGCGCGGGATCGTCACGGAGGTGGACTTCCCGCACGGCACCGACACCAAGATCACCCCAGAGTTGCTCGCCGAGGCCGCCCGGCGCAAGATGGTGGCGGCCGCCTGCGTCAAGACCGTGGAGGGCGCGAAGCGGGCCCTGCAGCAGAACGGCGTCCTCCTCATGTCCATCCCGGTGTACGACACACAGTGCCCCACGCCCTGGAAGGCCTCAGTCGACCGCCACAAGGTGCTCGGCGGCCACGCGGTGTCCGTGGTGGGCTACAACGCGGAGGGCTTCATCATCCGCAATTCATGGGGCCCAAAGTGGTCCAACGGCGGTTACACCATTTTCGCCTACGAGGACTGGGGCATGCAGTGGGAGGTCTACGCGGTTGTGGAGTGGATGTCGCTGCCTCCCTCGTCACCCCCATCGGGGCTCGCGCGCGCCTCTGCCTCTGCGTCTGGCTTCACCTCTGCCTGCAATGCCGGGACTAGGTCCGTTCCCATGCACCCGACCTGCCCCCCGCCGCTTCCCGCATCCCTCACCCCCGTAGAGGTTGCTGGTCCCATGATTTCAGGCACCCAGGACGGTCTCCCAGCCTCGACTTCTGCGGGCTCTGCTTCCGCGCCGACGCCGACCCATTCCAAAAAAGGCGGCATTTTCAAGCGGTACCGCGTGCACTGGCGTTTCAGAGGCAGGTCTGTCGACTCTTCATAGTTCGCCGCACGAGAATCTGCTCCGGTGGCACCACAGTTTTCGGGGGGCTGTTCGGGCCCGCCCCTGTTATTTGTGCCATCTTTTCGATGGCAGCAAAGTGTAAGAGAAAGCAGTGTGGAGTCCGTCGTTCTTTAGTGCAGTTCATCTTTCTGCCTGCAGTCACATCATGTGTCGAAACTGCGGCAATTTTATGTGCCAAGGCTGTGACTTTGGCGGTCGCGGCCAGAACCCGCACCCACAGCCACAATCCCAGCATTGTCATCAGCATCCGTGCCCTGAACTGTCCTGCGGCGCCTGCGTGAATGGCATTCCGGGAATACCCGGAACTCCCGGGGCACCTGGGTCTCCGGGGTCAGTTGGCCCTCCGGGCACTTCCGGTACTCCGGGCAATACAGGCGCTCCAGGCACCACGGGTGCAGACGGTTCCCCGGGTTCTGGTGGCGCGACCGGGACGGGAGGTTTCACTGGGGCCACAGGTCCCGCTGGGGGGCCACCTGGTCCTACCGGGGCCCAGGGACTGCCAGGCCCGTTTGGCCCACAGGGTCCTCCTGGCGCAGTTGGTGCAACTGGCATCGGACTCCCAGGGCCCCCAGGGGCGACTGGCGGAGCAGGGGCCACCGGAGCAGGCGCTCCAGGAAGTACGGGGCCTCCAGGCCCTCAGGGCCCTTTTGGACCGCAGGGTGTCCCCGGCCTTCCCGGGGGCACCGGTGCAGGGGGTTTGGGGGGTGCGACCGGCGCGCAGGGTGTCACAGGCGCTGATGGATCTGGCGGCTCGACTGGGAACACAGGTGCCGGTGTTACAGGTGCGGCGGGTGCCAGCGGTCCAACTGGTCCAACCGGGGCGATTGGCGGGACCGGATCGGGCGGAGCCACAGGTGAAAGCGTTACAGGCGTTACAGGAGTTACGGGCGCCACGGGACCTACGGGGACTGCCGGCAGCGATGGTGCTGGAGGGACCACTGGAGCCGCTGGAGCCACCGGATTGATCGGACCCACAGGCGCGACGGGGGCGAGCGTCACTGGCTCGACTGGAGCCACTGGTGCTGACGGAACTGGGGGTAGCACCGGTGCCACCGGCTCGATCGGAGAGACCGGCGCTACCGGTGCCGGGGGCGCCAGCGGCACGGCCGGGAGCACTGGCCCGACCGGTCTAACTGGAGCCACTGGACCTGGTGGTGCAGTCGGCACGACCGGGGCAATCGGGGCCACCGGGGCCAGCGGCTCAGATGGGGTGGGTGGTTCCACGGGGGCAACAGGAAGTGGGGAGACTGGAGCCTCTGGATCAACTGGGGCGACTGGATCCACTGGGACGACAGGGGCTAGCGGGATCGGCGGTGGAACCGGGGTAACTGGCGCCACCGGGAGCGGCGGTGAGACGGGATCTACGGGGGCCTCCGGGGCAATGGGCGCAACAGGAGCGACTGGTGCCTCTGGTTCCGGGGGTACCACGGGGGCAGGCGGCGCAACTGGAATCACCGGGTCTGTTGGGGAGACTGGGGAGACCGGAGCAACAGGAAATGCAGGCGCGACTGGCGCGACTGGCGCGACTGGAATTACTGGTTCTGGCGGAACTACGGGAACAAGCGGAGCCACCGGCGCCATCGGTGCCACCGGATTATCGGGAATGTCTGGAGTGACGGGAGTGACTGGGGGTACCGGAAGTTCAGGCTCAACTGGAGTGACAGGGCAGACGGGAATGACGGGGGTGACTGGAGTGACTGGAACAACGGGGGTGACTGGGGTTACCGGAACGACGGGAGTGACAGGAGTGGGGCAGACGGGGCAGACGGGTGAGACAGGAGTTACGGGGCTAATTGGTCCCACGGGGGCGGCGGGTTCAGGGGCTATCATCGCCTTCTCCAGCGGTGCCGCAGTCTCCCTCGCGACGGTTCTGGCCGTGGTGAACAATTCCTACGGCTTTGGCTTTACGGATCCGAGCATCAGCCTCCTTGACCTCCTCCCAAACACCTTCTTCTCCGTCCCGCGGGCTGGCACCGTCACGCGCCTCACGGTCACCATCAGGGTGACGGCGGGAGTCAGTGTTGCCGGCACCCTCTCGTTCACCATCTACCGCGCGTCTCCCGGGACAAGCAGCGTGTACACGGCACTCCCGGGCGTGACGCTGACTGTCGCCATCCCGATCCTCAGCCTCCTCACCACCTTTTTCGGGGACTCCGGGCCCGTGAGTGTCCCGGTGGCCGTTGGTGATCAGTTGGCACTCGTGAGCAGCAGCAGCGGCATAGCGGCGGCAGTCGTGGGAGTGGTGGGTGCTGGCCTCGCCATCTCATGAACCTCATCGACACCGTCATTCTGGTCTGCGCTGCAAGAAAAGGTGACGCTTCTTGCTTGGCCTCGCGGCTTCAGGACTTGCTCCGTCGAATAAACTGTCGCAGTTGACATCACTCCGTTTCCACTCTTCCACTCTTCCTTCCGGAGCAACAAGATTGACGCTGAAATGGTGCGCACCAAGGCCAGCAGCAGACAGACGGTGTCCTCGGCGTCGTCAGCGTCCTCAGTGTCGTCCCGGAGTTGTGGGCCTGAGAAGTTGGGACCCCCTGTTCACATCACCCTGAGGCAAGATCACCTTGCTATCAACATCGCCTCCTTTCAGGACCTGCCCCCTCTTTCACGGGTCGAGTTCACGCAGCATGATTTCTCGGCGGCAGGTGTTCAAACCAGGGTGTGTGAGATGCGGCTGACGGCAGAGCAGTTGAAGTGCTTCCCGGTGCTGGTGCGGTTCTGGGTCGACTTCTCCGCAGAGTGCCCTGCGGAGCAGCGGCCTGACACCCTTGAGAGATGTCTCTTTTTCGTTGGGGACCGCCACTGCAGGCTGCATTTTGTGGAGGTCATCCTCGCCTGGCATGACAGGTTCCGCCACGAATCGTGGCTCAGCCCCGAGGAGGCCAGCGACACCAAAGCCGAGGAGGTCTCCAAGATTCCGCTGGGCGAGGACGAGCTCGACTTTCTGGCCCATCACCTGATCTCGGCAGAAGAGCGGCGGGCCTTCTGGGGATTCGCCCTCTTCCTGCAGCACCACCGCCTCCAGAGCCTGGTGGCGAAACTGACCGCCCGCGACATCGAGGCGGACGAGAACATGTCGCTCCGCCGAATTCGCGAATTGTTAGGAGTGCCACCTGCGGGTCGCCTGCCGCAGCACGATGCCTTGCTGGCGCTGCTGGAAGAGAACGTGCCGCTGCGCGAGACGATCAGCATGCGCATGCTGCGCAAGATGCTCGCCACCACCACCTTCGAGTACCACCTCCGGGACGTGGGCTACCCCCTCGGCGACGACGCCTACAGGACCATGACCGCCCTCACCTCCGCCACCCTCGCGCCCTACCTCACGGGCCTTACGGCCCACGACCGCGAGCCGGTCCTCGCCGCCCACGAGGCCTTCCTCCGCGTCCTCATCGCCGACGCCAGGGACCTCCCGTCATCATCCCCTGCCTCTTCATCCTCTTCCTCTTCATCACCTTCCTTGCCCTCGACGTCGTCCTCCAACGTTGCGGTTGAGTCCGTGGGCGCCGCTGCCGCAGGTCCCGCCTTGGCGATGCCACCGCTCTCCATGCCTGCGTGATTTCATCTTCCCCCAATTTTTTGGCGCTTTTTCGGGGAATGTCGAAAGCGGGAAAATAAAGTCATCTTGATCCTTTGTTAAAGCGTCATTATCACTGTCTTCATCACCTCACCAGACAACGCGACTCAGAAAGCAATGGAGGCCCCACAGGCACCAGAACAGGCTGTGGCCTTGAATTCTCACGACCTATCACCTCCTCTCGTATCGTCCCCGACTCCCGTTGGCGCGGCTGAGGTTGCTGCTGTTACTGCAGCGGTGGCGGAGGACCAAAAGGAGCAGAAAGAGCAGGGCGGAGTGCCAACATCAACCGGGGCTGGTGCTGGTGCTGGTGCTGCTTCCGCTGTTGGGGTGGGTGGGGGGCTGGCGCTGAAGAAGGGCAGGGGGAAGACGCACAAGCCGGTGTACACCTGGCGCAACAAGCAGGACTACCTCAAGGCCGTCGACCTGAAAAGTGTCAAGGCCGTCGGCGACGCGCTGCAGCACACGCCGTACATGTTCCTCCTGGTGTACATGGAGACGTGCCCGCACTGCAAGGCCTTCAACCCGACCCTGGCGCAACTGGCAGCCCTCTTCCACGGCGCGATTGCCAAGGGCGACGCCCCGACGCACGACCAGGTGGCCGTGGCCAGGGTGGAGGGCACCAAGATTACGGCGGGGCTCAAAGACCTCTTTGGCATGCCGGCCGACGCGCGCTTCACCTTCCCCCGCATCTTCTTCAAGCGCCCGCAGTGCGCCACGGGCGTCCCGAATTCGGAGTGCAGGGAGATGACCCTCTACCAGTATGGGCACCCGGCCGAGCAGATCAGCCCCGAGACCTACGCCTTCACCTACCCCGGGGTGAAGATGGAGACCCTCGGCGATGGGCGCATCATGCTGACCGACGTCGATGGCACCCAGATGGCCGTCGTGGTGGACCCGGCCACCGGCAAGTTCCCGAACCCGGAGGTGATCCACGAGCAGGACCGCAGCCTCCCCTCCCTCATGTACAGCATGGCCAGGGTCTACGGCAATCCCGACCTCGTGCCCCTCAACGTGGACCTTGAGGCCTTGACCGCCGGCAACACCGACCCGGACTTCTACCTGTTCTACACGCCGGTCCCCACCCTCCCTGCCACCTACACCAGGGTCAGGCCCACAGACTTTGCGCAGCAGCGGGAGGACGTGAACAAGAAGGTGGTGGACGAGTTCAGCATGCACCCTGAACTGCTACAGCGCTTCAACGTGAAGGCCATTGACATCGAGAGACGCGATCAGGGCGGCATTTCCTCCCCCACCTTCTACGCCGTCGCCCGTGACAGCGGGCACCCGGAAGGCACCGCGCCGCAGGGCCAGATTTTCAAGGAGCAAGATAGTCTCTATCTCCTGAACCTCCTTGTCAACGGATTGCCGTCAGAAGATGAATGAGGCGTCCAAGGGACGTGGCAACCTGTGAGATTTGCTGTTGTGGGAAGAGGCATTCTGAAATATTAAAACCCGGCTCACAATCTGTCAAACATCGCTTTTCACGTCCCCAGCATTGAAACGCAATAACATGTCCGGAACCCGCAGGAATTCCACCAAACGTGTCACCGTCGAAGGTGTCCAGGTTCGCGACGGCAAGACGAACAGCAGCAAGCCGCTTGTGCTGATGGTGCCTTTGCAAGGCGCCCTTAGCAACAAAATCTGCAAGTATATATCTGACGCGGTGGCCCACCCTAAGGACGCGCAGAAGGTGGAGGAAGCCCTCCAGGTGTACGAGGCCGTAAGGGAGGTCAGGACAGACAACCTGCCCCCCGCCGAGACCTTGCAAGATTTGCAGGCCATCGTGGCAAGGGGCTCCCAGACCTGCGGCGAGGACACTGATCCCCCCGCCAAGGCTCCCAAGTATGAGGAGGCGGAGCAGCGCAGCGAACCTCCAATGATGGTGGGGGACCCCACCCAGAGCCCGTATCAGGCGCAGGGGTTTGAGGGAGGGGAGCCTCAGGGGGAGGAGTTCTCGAGGGAGACCGTGACGACCTACGATTCGGCCCACGACAGTGAGCCCGTGACCACCACTCGCTACGAGAAGCACCCGCTCTCGGAGAAAGAGGACGAGATGCTGCTCGCGCTCTTCGGGGGTGACGGGCCCCTCGCCGGGCCGGGACTGGACGTGGTGCTCGCGATGGCGCTGCCCGCCTGCCAGGCGGTGACTCTCGAGGACTTCTACGCCCAGCGCAAGATGCCGATGCGCTACGAGCCCGTCGAGGACAACAACTCGCCGGTGCCCTTCTACGTGGCGCGCTCCCCTTCAGGCAACGGGATGTGCAGGATGTACCCGCCCAACAGCGTGCCGAGGCGCACGACCTCCAGGGCCTCGCTGGACGCCTTTGCCCGGCGCGTGAACTCCCAGGCAGCCGATATGAACGAGGTCATCCACCGCGTCCTCAACCCAGACTGGCAGAAGGCCCCCAAGCCATCTCTCACATCCACTCCCACCAGCGAAAGCAGCAGCAGCAGCACAGCCCCAGCCCCGGAGGTCTCGGGGGTCTCTGCAGTCTCTGCAGTCTCTGCTGGTGCGGAAGGCGGTCAGCCCGCTCCGGCCGCTGCCGAGGGGGCCCTAGTGCAGGGCGGAGCCGACACGCCGGTTGCTGGGGATCAGGTCCACAGTAATGTTCTCGCGCTGTAATCCAAACATGAAGCGTCAAGTGTCAAGTGTCAATCACTCCCATTTCTCATTTTCACCTTTTCAAGCCACCATCATTTCATTTTGCTTCTGGTGATATCCGTCGTCGGCCGTTGCGATGAGGTGGGACTCGGTCGTCTCCCTGCACTCGAGAAGGCCCGTGTTGGATGAGAGCAGGGTGATGGTGCGCAGGGGAAATGGGGACATCAGTCGCCTAACGTTCAGCCCGGAGACCTGGAGCGCCTCCAGATTGTCGCTCGGTGAAGAAAGCCGCCTGACCTTGTGTTGGAGGACGGCGGCGTCAGCGGCAGTGAGAAAGCGGACCTCCCACATTAGACGCCCGGGGGCCTGGTAGCCATTGGGGACCTGAAGTCCCCCACTAATAGCTTCCGCGGTGGCGGCGCCGGGCAAATGGGGGATGTCGGCCACCAGGTGAGTCTTGAAGTGGCGGCGACGTAGAAACCGCTCGAGATGCTGAAACCCGGCCTGCGGGTGGATCTGCAGGAAGCCGACAGCGGCCAGGGCGAAGCAGCCCATCGCGTTGAACTCCTCGGCCCTCCTCAGATTCCACATCACCACCTCGGACGCGCTCCACGCCGCCGGCGCATGGCGCACGAAGAGAGACATCTTGGGCTTTTGATTAACGGGCGACCAGAAACAAAATCTGTGATCTCCTCCCGTCCGCAGCGAACTCAGAGCGCCAAGATGCAAAATAGGCTTCCCAATCGCTATGATCTGGCCCCGGCAACGGTGGCGATGGACGTGCGCCGCATTTCATTGGACTGGCAGATGGTAATGGGTGAGAAGGGTGAGAAGGGTGATCGAGGACGAAAGGTGATGTGGCGCGCCCGAATTCCACATCTTGGTGACTGCCTGGTGGAGCTCTCGTTCTCGCATCCCCTCCTCGGGTGGGTGGAGGCTGGACGTAAGGCGGCAAGGTTGCCGCTATCTGAAAGGCGCTGGCACCCGGACTCCAGCAATCGTCCTGGGTGGATGCTCTGGCTCTACGGGGCAAGCACTGATGCCCATCTTGTGCTGGAGATGGACGAGGGAAGGACGCCACCCCCGTCGATAGAGGCAGTGTATGCCTACGTCAGTGGCCCTGTGCCTTCGGAGGCCCACATTCGAAGGTGGAGGCACTGCCGCACCACGGTGCAGCCCAAGCTCTACGACCGCGCAGGCATCCCAGGCGACATTGTGCCTCAAACCGCCAATTACTTCCGCTTCGCCAACCCCGCAAGACTTTAAACCCCCCAGAAATTTGCCTCTCTCCCTCTTCCTCCCTCTCTCTCCATCTTTCTTCATCTTTCACCATCTTTCTCTCTCTTTCTTGCGCGAGTTTGGGAGATAATAAAGATCAAACAATGATGTTGTTGTTGGGATGGGTCTCGATGATGACGGTGTTGGCTTCGGAGAGGGGGCCCCCTGATGCGCGGGCCATGGCGGCCTTTTTAGCGCTCTTCGCCATCCCCGCCTGCTGATGCAGGGCAGCATGCTTGAAGAGCGCTGCGCTGAGCACGCTGACGGCGGTGACGACGGCCGCGCCCATGGTGCCGCAGTTGGTGTTGCAGGTCAGAGTGGCGCTGGGGCACTCGGGCCCGCACCTGAAGTTGGCGATGAGGGCGGACGCGCCCGCGATGGCCACGATGGCGGTGAGGATCAGGAGCCACGAGGAGCTCTCGATGTCGGCGTTGGTCTGGAGGAAGCGGTACCCCGGGTTCTTGCGCAGCAGCACCACGTACCTCACAAAGGCCGCAATGGCCGCCGTGCCAGCGGTGCAGGTGATCACCAACGCGGCGATAGCCAACCAGTACGCCTCCTCGCAAGGGGGCGCAGACGATGACGAAGTGCCGGTCATTTTCCTGCTGTGATGAAAGGAGCTTGGCCGAGAAGAGGGGAAAGGAAGGGATGACGTGAAATGAAACCCTTTATTTACAGAATAATGCCGAGCAAAGTGTAGGTCGGAAAGAGGGCCACCTGGGAGATGACAAAGGTTCGCCAGAAATCGTTTTTTGCCGGACGGCCCCAGGGGGTGGCCACATTGTCCCCGAAGTGGTGGCAGGCGACCTCGAGGGAGGACAGACCAAGCCAGATCAGGCCAATCCGCCCTGAGTTCGCCGGCAGGCGCTGCTTGAGGAAGGCTCGGCTTGCCGGCACAGCGCAGGCACCAGCAGCGGCGAGAACACCGCCCGCGACGATGGCCGCGGCAGGAGGTTCCTTCAGTGACGCCACGACCTGGGGCAGGATGCCGAGCGACGTGCAGGTCACACTTGTCAGAGCAAGGTGTCCCAGCAAAGTCATCTTCATAATCTCAGGCATCGTCTGTCCCTTTCTTTGCCCAACGCGAGATATGGAGAGGAGGAGGACAAATTGAGCGAGAGGTTTACTGCTGTTGAGGGGGAGACTGATCGTCGGCATCATCGTCAGCAGCCCCGTCGGGACCGTCTTCACCTCCAGCGTCCTGATCATCCTGATCGTCGTCAGCGGAGGGCTGACGTCCTGGGCCGAAGGGAGCCGCCTGTCCCTGAAGGGAGTTGGCCAGGGAATCAGCGAGGGCCTCCAGGGTCCCGGCGAACTGCTGCGCCTGCTCGAGGGTCTCTGCCTCGTCGAGACCGGTGATGACCCCCTCAAGCTCCTGGATCACCACCATCATTCTCTCATCCTGCTGCTTCTGGATGACGGCCCCTCCGCCCGATTGCTGTCGCTGTGAACTCTCCGGTGCGTCCACAGCCATGCCGTCTTCGTCGAGCTCTGGCTGATGCTGAGCCTGCTGCGCCTGCAGAGGATGGGGCTTCGGAGGCGCGGCGATGACCACGGGATCAATGGCGTCACGCATCTCCTTGATCGCCGTCTTGGGCAGGGCCGGGGCCACCTGCTTGAAGTCCTCCACGGCCTTCTGGATCTTCTTCTTCACCGAGGCCTCCGTCGGGGCCCTCTTCTCCGGCTCGGGACCCTGGTGCTTCATGGAGTACTCGTAGAGCTCGTCCCAGCGCACCTCAAAGAGCTCAAGGACCCCCTCGGCGTTCACCTTGCGGTTCTCGACACAGAAATCAAGCGCCAGGGACACCCAGGGTGGGAGAGATTTTGGGATTTTTGGAAGCTTCACAACCTTGCCTTTGCCCTTCGAGGAGGAAGCTTTTGGTGCCATTTGTTACGTGTGGATGAGTGGATGCGTGGAGAGAGAGATGGGACTCAATTTGACAACGAAGTTAGAAAATCATTTTTATTCGCTGCACTATCACTCTGCCACTCTGGACGACACACCAGGCCTCGCCAGAATCTTCCTGCTCCAACGAAGGGGAATAAAAAAGGTGATGAATGGGCGGCGCGTGACAACACACACGTCCTGCGTCTCCCAGGCTTTGTGGGCTGCTGCGAAAGATAGGCAAAAATAGGAACCGGTATTGTCGAAGGCGAGAAAGCCCGCGGGTGAGTCACGATTCTGGTTAGCAGCATCTTGGCCGAAGTCAAAGGGACAGAAGACAAGTGAGAGCTCTGCGGTGCCGCGCGAACGAATATAGACATCCCCATACTCAACGTCCCACTTAGCCTCCCGCTTGAAGCCCCGAAGTCTCTCCACATCGGGCAGATAGAGCCCTTCGAGAAAGAAGGGTAATTTCTCTCTGTCGTAGTCCGTGATAAACGAAAGATTATCCAATATACATTCGCAATCATGGACGGCCCCCCCGGCAGCCAGGAAGACGGACACCTTGAAGGTCACAAACTCCAGGTGCGGAGCCAAAGTTCTGGGAAGTTCGTCAGAAGTCAGCACGAGGAAGTCAGCATGCCGCAGTCTCGCCTGCAAAATGGCACAGGCCTTCACATCCTCACGCTTTCGCTGCTCATCCGCAATCTCCCTGACCATAGCCGCAAGCCCATCGTCGGACAAAGTGCTTAGCGCTGCGACAAAATACATCAAACCGGGTCTTGAGCAAATGATGAAGCGGTTAGAGAAGGGTGATCAGTAATCAAGAAGGACGCGTCGTGATCTCAACTCCAATCCTTCCCTGAACAGCCTCTTATTCGCGCCACAACATGACAGCATCATAACGTTAAATGCATCACAATATCACAGCATCTAAGCATCATTTCGCCGAGAATAATGTCTGCCTGGGCGATTACAAGGGCTTCGTATCAAGGACCGGCGTGATCGCAAGGATCAAGTGATTGCATTGCTTGAGGATAACGAATTGGTTGATAGTCTCATTTTGAAACACAATTCTCCGTTGCCAACATTCAAAACATCAGATATCAACTTTATCGCAGGATCGAAGATACCGAAAGAGATGACAGAAATTCCAATTCCACAAGGTTACGGGGGGAGTGGGCCGTTTCACCAGAAGGCGCAGCCCCGTGACGCGCCGGTTGATTGGAATCTTGCGCACCCGAGTGTCATGGCCCGACCCCTCAGCACGGCGGCGCATCGTGCCCAAACAGGCGCCGATATCAGCGGAATGGGGTTTATGCCTCGGGGTGGGGCTTGGCATCATTCTTTGAGAGATCAGAGCCAGAGCACTGAGAACGGAGGTGGCCCAATGAGCTCTGGACGCCACGATGACTACATGATCCCCGCCCTCGGAGGGGCACGGGTCGGGTCGCAGGAGGGCTATCTGCACGTCCCGCTGCCAGCGAACTTGAAATTGCAGGCGGCATTGAGGGATCACAGCAGCCCCGCGCAGAGGACCGCCATGACGCAGCACTCAGTCAGTACCCTACATGCGCCTGAAAACTACGTGCCTCGGAATGACGAAGAAAAGGAGATCTTTACAAGTGGCATCATGATGCCCTTCGCAGACGACGGACCGGGGCCTCAGCAGCCGCAGGCCGCGCAGGGATATGCGCCCATGTCCCAGGGGAATCGGGGGATGCAGCAGCCAGCACCCCAGCACCAGCATCCAAATGCCGGAAGGCCCAGACAGCCGGAGATACAGATGTCTCGCAACGACGCTTACAAGGCTTCGGCAAAGACTGCTCTGGATCCCAAGAAGGATTTTCGCCCGAATCCGTCCCTATTCGCGAAACCGACCAAAACCCCCACCAAATACTGAGCAATCATATTTTCCACCGAATAATCAATTCTTTTTCAGACTCCCTATGATAACCCTGATACTCTTGATCAGCGACACCCACAGCCACAAACCTAAATCTGAACTCGCGAGCAGAGGATGGCATCGATCAACCGATATCAAGCGGAGATTAGTGATCTTGGAGGACATCTGTATCTTGGATCAAGTGTCATCTTTGATTGCGGGGATGATCAGCCGCTGATTTCCTATCTGAGGCAGATCAACGTGCAGCACCTCATGATCACCGCAGACGATGTGCTAGTGCTGAATGAACAACTGTTTGCGCGGCACAACATCACGATCACACGTTTGGAAATACCAGATGACGATCTACCACAACGATATCTTTCAGGGATGCTGGATACTGCGGAGGCCAGATACGCAGCCAGCAGCGGACAGATGATGGGGACTTTGCTGGTGTGCCGGGAAGGCCGGAACCGGAGTTGCGCGGTGGCGCTTGACCTATTGGTGAAAGTTCGAGGGTTAAGCGCCGATGCCGCGTTCGCTCTCCTCAAGGACAAGCGTCCCCAGATGGACGTACAGCCACACCTGATGGGCTTTCTCCTGGCCAGGATGCAGGGTTGCGCCGTGCCTGCGAAGCCACCCTTTCTGGGGCCTGTCAGCGCTAGCCGTCTGGCGTGTCGGCGGCTTGCCCCCCTGAGGCTGCGGGATTGGCAGCAGCATAGGGCCGCCCTGGCCCCGCGACAGCGCACGTGCAGCGCGAGCAGCGTCACGAGGACCAGCAGCAGCACCGACAGTCTCACACTTTGCGTCTGATATCTGCTCTTTGCGGCCTTGAATTAAAGAAGTTTCGTGTCCAAGGAAGGGTTGATTTGATTCTTATGCGCGCGCCTGCTGCCGCTGGGGACGAAATGTCGGGACCTCGCAGAAAATGCGGCCTATTAGAAATAAACAGGGAGTCACCATCTTTACCATCATCCGACTTGTGATACCTGAACAGTGACAAGGCATGTGCGATCGTTGTCCTCGCTGCCAGAGTGGCGGTGGAAAATGCGTCTGCGTTCAGGGTCCTCCAGGGGCGCAGGGTGAGGTTGGCCCAGGGGGCGCTCTGGGCCCGACAGGTCCCACAGGCTCTCCGACTGGGCCGGCAGGTGCCACCGGTCTCACAGGGAAGTCTGGCGCCATCGGGGCAGTGGGCGGCCAGGGTCCAATTGGGGCAATCGGTGTCACTGGGACCGGTTTTGGCCCGACCGGCGCAGTTGGAGCCCAGGGCGACCCAGGCATGACTGGCATCACCGGCGCGGTGGGAGTCACTGGTCCCACCGGCCAGAGTGGGCCTGCTGGCGCAGCGGGCTTGACTGGCGAAACAGGACCTGACGGTCCAGGCGGCTCCGCTGGGCTACTTGGGGCCACAGGGCTGACCGGGGCGGCAGGGTCCACGGGCTTGACGGGTATTCCGGGATCCACGGGGGCCACAGGTGGTGTTGGTGCGGTTGGGGCCACGGGATTGACCGGCACCGGCGGTGGTGCTGCTTCGGATGGATTCACAGGAGAGACAGGTGCCACCGGCGAAACCGGAGTCAGTGGCGCTGCCGGTGTTACGGGACCCATCGGCGCCGTTGGGCCGTTGGGCGCTACTGGTGGCAGCGGTGCCACCGGGCTCATCGGCTTGACAGGCTTCACCGGTATAGCCGGCACCACCGGAAACGCTGGTGTCGCCGGGGTCACAGGGCCGACGGGGGTGCAGGGGGCGATTGGTGCTGCTGGGATCACTGGTGTGACGGGCAACACCGGGATTGTCGGCATGACTGGAATCACCGGCCCCTCAGGGACCGGTGGTGCAGTTGGGGAGACCGGGGCGGGTGGAGCCCTTGGTGTCACCGGAACCAGGGGTGTTACGGGAGAGACTGGCGGGACCGGAAATACTGGCAGCATTGGGGAGACTGGGGTCACCGGCGCCACCGGTGAGCCTGGGAGTGTTGGTGTCACTGGGCCAACTGGTGCCAGTGGTATCACTGGTGAGCAGGGGGTCACTGGAATCACGGGGGCCATCGGTGCGACAGGAGAGACAGGTCCGACGGGCGATGTCGGGCCCGATGGGGCCGTGGGAGTGACTGGCCCAAACAGCACGGTGGTGCTCGGGAATCAGTTTGTCGCGAACGCGGGAGGAGGCACCATCATCCCTGGGGCCATGCTGCCGCTGACGGTCTCCGCCATCGGTGGGGTCGCTCCCGTCGGCAACTTGATTCTGTTCCCAACGGGAACCAACGTCTTTGTGGCGATGTTCGTCGACTGCACCTTCGCCGGGGGGGAGGAAATCAGCATCGTGGTCGATGGTGTCACGGCCGCCGCCATCCCCACGCCTGTGCCGCTCTACACCTTTGGGAACACTCAGGCCGGAAACGGGTCGATCAGTTGCCGCGCCCTGGTGGACCTGCACGGCCTCCCCGGCACCACGGCAACCATTGGTCTCCTGAACAGCGGGGCCGTGAATATCGTCCTCAACCCCAACATAGGTAATGCGCCAGTCAGATTGGCCGCCGCCGTGTACACCAACTAGGGAGCCCTTCTTTCCGGTAGATGCATCATCGACTCTCGGCGTCGCGCCTGAGAACAGTCTGCTGCTCTGGCCATTTTTTGCCCCCTTGTGAGATAAACACTTATTGCCCTCGTTGTCTTCTTCGTATTGAGTGACTGTCAAGAAATGCGCAAGGAAGACAAAGGGGCAGGTGGGCGCCAGCAGTTTTGCGCGCCCGGTGCCGGATCGCAGTGTATCACGCTCGGGGCGAAGGGTGTCGAGGGCGCTCCGGGTGTCACCGGGATTACTGGCCCCACAGGCCCGACGGGGTCCAGTGTGGGAGTGACGGGAGTGATCGGCAATACCGGTGAGACCGGCACAACTGGACTCTCGGGTCCAGCCGGGGCCACGGGGGAGACTGGCCCCGCAGGCATCATCGTGGGCGCCACAGGGGGTACAGGGGCAGACGGACTCACTGGAGTCACCGGGAACACCGGCGCCCCTGGGGATCCCGGCATCGTCGGTCCCACAGGGTCACAGGGCGCTCAGGGACTCACGGGGGCTGTGGGAGCCACGGGAGTAGGGGGTGTTACAGGCGCGATTGGGGCCGGAGGCGTGACCGGGGCCACCGGAGTCACCGGGGTGACAGGCCGCGTGGGCCTGACTGGTCCCAGTGGTGAGACAGGAATCACAGGCGCGGGAGGACCCGGCGGCACCGCAGGGGCGTTCGGGGCAACTGGTGTTACAGGCGCCACCGGGGCATCCGGTATCACCGGCGAGACCGGGGCTGTCGGCTCTGCTGGGATAACAGGTCCTACAGGACCCCCAGGCACCAACGGTGATCCCGGTCCGACAGGTGCCGTCGGTGCCACCGGTCTCACCGGCCCCCAAGGTCCAACAGGTGAGACCGGCATTTCTGGAGCCGCGGGCTCGGCGGGGGCCTCTGGTGTCACCGGACCCCAGGCTGCACAGGGTCCCACTGGGGCGCAGGGTGTTACTGGGGCGCAGGGCCCTGTGGAGTTCGTCGGGCCGACCGGTGAGACAGGGGAGACAGGTGTCACCGGGGCCACCGGGGTGACCGGGACCACTGGCATCACAGGGGTGACGGGGGCTACGGCCCTGACTGGCCTCACAGGTGCCGCAGGCAACACTGGGATCACGGGTGAAACTGGGGCTGCGGGTCCTGCCGGACAGACAGGGGAGACAGGCGAGACGGGAGTCACCGGGGCTGTTGGTGAGACGGGGGCAACTGGTATCTCTGGCGCAGCAGGACCGGGTGGGGTTGCGGGCATCACTGGGCCCACGGGTGCGGAGGGCACCTTCGTCGGGGAGGCGCTTTATGCGGGCACCCTTGGTGGCACGACCGGAACTACGGGGCCTTTCGCCGCAGGGGCCACTCTACCTCTGACTACGACGGCCGTCACCTTCGGGGGAGTCACTCTTGCTGGCAACGTCATCACGGTTAATGTTGCGGGCCTGCACATGCTCTGTTGGTCTGTGAACGGTGACCTGGTGGCCGGGAATACCATTTCTGGCTTTCGCTCGAATTTTCCCGGTATTCAGTTCGCCGAGTTTGCCGGCAACTCCACAGGGCCGGGCACCATCTACGCCCAGATTTCGGAGGTGTTCACCGTGGGGGAGACGGTGTTCCTCTCGGTGGGGCAACTCTCCACGCCCCTCACCCTCACCGCCGACCCGACCAAGTTCGCTGTCAACGTCGTCTTTATCAGCATCCCCTCCTGAGGACAGTGTCCTGCACCATTCCCCTCAGACCCGATTCACCCCTCTCGATGCCTCTGGTTTTCAAGACCAATCGGTGGCCCTAGTCTCGTGCCATCGCCGCGGGAATGTTGCCGCCGGCTCGCTGAGTGTCGTCCGCAGCCCATCTGGGCTACGACATGTTTTTGTCGCTTTTTTGCGGGCGTGGAGTGATAAGAAGAGGACCATTCCGTAAATTAACAGCCTCGTCATATACTGTCGCGAGGACTTACGCTGTGATGTGTGATCCGGGATGTTTTAGCAAGCAGACAACTGCCAATTACTGTGGGACAAACTGCCCGGCTGGGGCCACCGGTATCCCAGGCATCCCTGGTCCGGTTGGGTTCACGGGTCAGGCGGGGCTTATTACTGCCCCTACCGGAGCGGCGGGTGTGACGGGAGCCACTGGACTGAGTGGTGCTACCGGGCCAGCCGGCTTCACTGGCGCCTCCGGGGCCTTCGGACCGGGTGGTGTCCCTGGGGCAATTGGCCCCACAGGAATTTCGGGCGCCACGGGCGATCCCGGGATTCAAGGCCCCACGGGCGCGGAAGGTGTCACAGGTGTCACTGGTCAGACTGGGGCCTTGGGTGCCATTGGAGTCACAGGCACCGGGGGTTCTGCAGCGGCAAATGGGCCGACAGGGGCCACCGGCCTCACCGGTGCCCCGGGAGATCCCGGCATCAACGGCGTCACGGGCCCCCAGGGTTTGACCGGAGGCCTCGGGGCCACAGGCGTCACCGGCACCGTCAGCGCGACAGGGCTCACCGGCGCCGTCGGAGAGACCGGGATCACCGGGAGTGTGGGAAACACGGGTCTCACTGGCCAGACGGGAGCGATTGGATTTACCGGCGAGACAGGACCCAATGCGGCAGTGGGTGTGACGGGCGCCACAGGAAACACAGGGTTGACTGGTGCCACTGGGCCACAGGGAGTGACAGGTGTCATTGGCAGCACCGGAAACACCGGCATCACCGGAAACACTGGGATCATTGGCCTGTTCGTGGGGGCTGCGGGAGAGACGGGGCTGACGGGGGCAACTGGTGTCACGGGACCAGGTGGCGGCACCGGAGAGACGGGGGCAAGCGGGGTGGCTGGGGGCACCGGACCCCCAGGACCACAGGGTCCCCAGGGAAGGCCCGGACCGACCGGGGCGAATAACGGGGCCCCTGGGGCCGCAGGTGAGACCGGCGCGCAGGGCTTGACGGGTGGGACGGGCGCGGGCGGCGAGACAGGTGAGACAGGCGAGGTGGGATCCATAGGAATGACTGGAGAGACAGGGACCACCGGAGCGCCCGGAATCAACTCTGTGGTGGTGGGGCCCACCGGACCAGATGGCGCGACTGGGGCGCCCGGAGCCTTTGACAATTTCCCCCCAAACGGAGGTGAGTGCTTCCTCTCGGGAACTTTCGGTACGGCTCCCGCTGGTGGCCAGTTGCCGATGCCTAACATTAATCCGGCAACTCTCGTCGGAGGGGTCACAATGGCCGGCAGCGAATACACCGCACCTGCCGCAGGATCGGTGCAGATCATTTTTACCGTCTGCGCAAACTTCACCGCCGGCCAGACGATCTCCATCATTCAGAACGGGGTGATTCCGAATGGTGCCTTCACTTTTGGCAGTACGTCGGTCGGGCAGGGAGAGATATCTGGCACCGCGGCCTTGATTGTCGCCGCCGGGGACATCATTGCGCTGCAAAACGGGATCGGGACTTTGAATTCATCGTTCGTCAACACCCAGGCCGTCCAGTGGCTCATGTCCGTCTTCAGGAACGCACCATGAGACTCCCTCTCTGACCTCCAAGTCTGGTGCATTGCAAACCCGAGGGACCGGTGATGGGCTTCCTGACCCCGCTTCTCATCTGATGTCAATATTTTTCTATGGGCGGAATTCGGGTGGAAAGAAAAACCTGTCCTGGACCTCTCTCCTCATATTCCTCCTTCGATGTCAACAATGTGTGCCTTTTGGGAGGAGGTGAGGACTCCAGAGGTCATTGCCACGGTGCAGCGGACCCTCGACCTGCTTCTCAGCCCCTCGAGGTCATCCACCAGCAGCGGTACCATTTCAGGTGCCGGGGGCCTCTCATCCAGCGAATCATCGAGCGGCGCGGGCTTCAAGGGCGCCATTCCGGTCTCGCTAAGAAGGGCGCAGATCTCCTCAAAGCTCAAGAAGGAACCCTACTTCGTCTCTGAGAAGGTGGACGGCGTACGCTACCTGCTGCTGCTGACGAAGATCGAGGACGAGCCCGTGGCCTTCTTTGTGAACCGCCGCGGTGCCGTCTATCAGACGCAGATCGCCGCTGACCTCTCCTACTTTGACAACACCGTATTCGACGGCGAACTGGCCCCGGAGAGTTTTGCCCCAGGTCAGATCCGCTACGTTTTCTGGGTCTTCGACCTCGTCGTGATGCAGGGCTCCTCGCTGCTCCAGCACCCGTTTCTCACGAGGTATGCCACCTACTCCAGACTGCTGGAGGACTCACCCCCCACCGAGGTGGACAGGTCGGAGCGAGAGGCGCAGGCCATCTCCGCGCACTCCCTGACCTTCACCTCCGACCTCATCATGTTCCGCCCCAAGCCCTTCTACAACCTCGAGCGCCTCCCCCAACTCCTCGAGGACCTGGATCGCCGCATTTACGGCACCGATGGCCTCATCTTCATGCCCGTGAATGCCCTCCTGCAGGCAGGCACTCAGTGGGACCAGTTCAAATGGAAATCAGCGCATACACTTGATCTGATGGTGAGGTTCCAGCCGCAGGGCGACGACAGGTTTCCTGTTGTCTCGCTGGAGTACAGGACGAATCTGGACGGCCTAAAGTTCACATCATGTATCCTGGAGCGCGGCGTCATGATGAACGAGGAAGCGTACACTGGAGCGAGGCGTATGCCTGCCGAGCCTCGCTGGTTGAAGCCGGTGCTTGATGACCACGCCCTCTTCTTCCCGCGCCTCTTTGAGGCCGGTCGCAAGGAGGAGCTCGCCCCAAGCGAGATCAGCGGTATCGTAGAGTGCCTGCTGTGGCTTGAACACGGTCAGGTGATGCTGAAGCCGCTTCATACCCGCAGTGACAAGTCCGAGAGCAACAATGACTATGTTTGTCAGCAGACCGTTCTCAACGTACTCGAAGACATCCGGCCAGGCGAGCTCATCCAAGCCCTGTGTTGTGGCGTGTGAATCTGAGAACATTTTATTGGCCACTTGAAGTTAAACTCATTTCCCCTCCAGCGCCCCCTTTTGCTGTTGACAAGAAAAGCATCCACGCCATGTCGTTCATCCCCCCTGCCGTCCCCCTCACCTCCACCTGCCAGGAGGAACTTCTCCCTGAGCCTCAGCAGTTCAAGACGCGCGACTTCGCGCCCCTGGTCTTGGGAGGCGCCAGTCTGCGGAGGCGTGTGGCAGCCCCCTCGAGGGCCGCCCTCTTCCAGCCCAACTCTGCCACTGCTTGGTTTGATGCCGGAGAGGATGTGTACCGCAAGGCGAGGGGAATTTGCCCCGGCCCCACTGGTGACGCCCAGTTCCTCGCGGAGCAGAATGAGGCCTTCCAGTGGAGCATGCAGCGATTCGCTCAGCCATCTGGCCCTTACATTCTGACTCCCCTCACGACTGTAGAGATCCCCGGATCTCTGGAGGCTGCGGCCTCAGTCTACTTCGGAGGACCACTCTCCGGCATCTACCTGGCGTCCGCGCCCACGGTGCTGATTGGAGTGTACCGTCCCACTGTGATCCGCAAAAACCTGAGGGTCAGCGCCCTGTCTGGAGTGCCGCAGAACTTCTGCACCGCCCTCATCGCGCAGCACGAGATCTACCTCTTCCCTGCCCTTCCCGCCGTCTTCCAGGGCGTTTTTGGGCCGGCGTCCACCGCCACCATTCCAGGCCCGGTGAGTCCGCAGGAGTTCATCGGCCTTGACCTGAACACCCTGAGCATGCCGCTCGTCGCCTACGGGTACATCCAACTCTACGGCGAGGCCTTCGATGAGTGTGGCGAGGCCGCCTACGCCGAGATTAACTTCAGGTACCAGGACCTAATGGACTTCACCATCTCCGGAAACCCGAACTCGGTCAGCACCAACGGCATCCTGGACGAGAGCCTGACCGTCACCTTCCCCATAGGCCCCTTCGAGACCGGCATCGTCGGTGGCGTTACTGCCGACCTGCGCTCCAAAGACCTGTCGAACAACAACTGGGTCGGGACCATGACCTACAACCTGTCGCAAACGCTGGAGGGCAACATCACCTCGAGCGTGGTGGGCAACCAGCCCGCGGTGGCGAACGGCTGGTTCCTGGACACGACTCTGGCGCTGCAGTTCTCATTCCCCCCAACCCTGAAGGAGTGCCCCTGCCTCGTCGAGGACCCCTGCCCCCACAAGAGGGATTGCCAGGCTGCCTGCTAACACAACTGTGAGAAGAAGAAAGTGCTAAATTGCCCTCCATGAAGTGTAAACCGCCGCCGTTCGTTTTCATTCTGTGATCATCAAATATCTCCCTTATCTTAACGCGATGTCCGGGAATCAGGCGACTGACTCCGTGCTCTTTCAGCAGGTGGTGTCGGCCGGCCAGTCTGACTGGGAGGTGACCCAAGCCAATCAGGATGCGTCGCAACTGCAGGCTGGGGTGGAGGCCTACCAACGCGCGCGCGGCTGCATTTCGCTCGCCGAATACGAGGCGGAGTTCGACGAGGCGCTGGCCTACTTTCTCACCAGGGTCTCTGAACCAGGTCTTGTCTACCCCATCGAACCCGCCTCCGTCATCATCACCGAACTCCAGGAGCCCCCTACCGATCCCTCATTCGCCCTCCTCTCCATCGGTCTGCCCCTGACCCGACTGTCAGTGCCCTCGTCCATCCCCGGGGCGCCTCCCATCGTCTTCGCGTACTATAGGCCGGAGGTATACAGCCAGGACGTGAGGCTCTTCAGGGGCTGCGGCTGCGACCCGTGCTTCCCGAATTGTGACGCGCTGATCGTCCAGCACCGCTTCTTCATCATCCGGCCCGTGATTGAAAACCTTGATGAAGTGCAGGCGCCGAGGCCGAGGCAGGACTTTGGGCATCAGGGTCGGTCGCTGCAGGCCTGTGCGGGGGCCGCCGCCAATGACTACCCCTTCCTCTCGCCGTGCAAGTGCACAGGCGCCTGCCTGGTGGTGCCGCAAGCCCCTGTGGCGCCGATTGGCGCGACCTTCTTCGACTTTTCGAGGTCTTTCTACGTTGGTCGCATCGTGATCAAGGGCTGCGAGGACATCCTCTTCAGGTCACTGTACCTTGCCGACCTGCTGGTGTACGCCAGCACCAACGTCCTCGGGGCTCTGCCCTTTGCCGAGGCAGGCCAGGTGCTGATTGTTGAGGCCGTCGACGCCGAGATCTACGCGCCCAAGTACTGCCCCCATGGGGGCCGCGTCACCTTCACCAGGCAGCAGGACATCAGGGCCAACTTCGTCACCTCCGCCTCAGGCCAGGCGCCACTCACATTCACCCAGTTCTTCCCTGTCCTCTCCACCGACGGCAACACAGTCTACTCCATCTTCACCCAGGGTGTCGCGGTGACCTTGTAAAGTGTTGTTCTCCATCTATCCTAAGAAGTCGCGTAAGGCAAAACTAGGTTATTGCTGGGTAATCTCCGCTCCCCGTCATTCTTTTCTCTGCCCTCAAACCGTTAAGAAGTCCCCCGTTCCCGTTCGATCATAGACAAGGATGGCTGAATTTTGTGACTGCCCGCTGTTTGAGAACCAGGCGATCCCGACTGCGTGCCTGCCGCCACCATGCCCCGAGGAGGTGCTCCCTACGCGCTGCCCCAGGAAACTGGAGACGTTCACGATCTTCGGGCAGAACGTGTCCCACGGAGACTCGGGATACGAGGTCATCCAGGCGAATGAGGACTCCTCCAACATCATCGCGGGAATCAGCGCCTACCAGCGCGCGCGAGGCTGCATCTCACAGGCACAGTACGAACTCGAGTTCCAGGAGGCCCTCGCCTGGTTCCTGGAGCGCTTTGTCACCGGTGACATCACCCCCGCGGAGGTCAGCGTCGAGCCTCACCTGCAGCCCAACATGTTCATCAACCTGCCGTACTCGAGCCTGACGGTCACATCACACGGCGGCACCAGAGTGCTCGCGTTTTACAGGCCGGAGGTCTTCTGTCGCGACCTGAAGTTGCTCGATGCCGTCGAGTGCTCCCCCGAGGGCTGCGAGCCGTACAGGAGACGCAGGGGAGGGTGTGCAGTCATCGTGCAGCACCGCTTCCTGATGCCCAACGAGGAGAGGGAGGGGCTGGTTCGCCGCCGCCCGAGGTTCTCTCAGCCGGATGTGACGCTGTCACAACCACAAGGACCTCTTTTCCGCCACCCATCCTCATCTTGCCCGGCGCCGCTGGTGATCCCTGACTACCCGTTCCTCATCTCCCCGAAAGACGCCTGCCTCGGAGGCCAGTGCACGGTGGTGCCCCCCGCCCCGGTGAACCCTCTCCTGGACTTCCACAACTACTCCTCCAGCGTTTTCGTGGGCTACGTCCAGGAGGACCTTGGCAAGGGAGGAGAGCCCCGCGTCACCAAATTCCGCTCCCTCTATCCCAGCCCGCTCTTGCTGAAGTACTCCTCCACCGCCGCGCTGCCCGCGGTCTGGCAGGGAATCCTCGTCGAGTATGCCTTCGCCGAGGCCGTTCAGGAGCGCACCGCTTGCGAAGAGAGGGCGCAAGAAGACGAGGTCCGCTTCGCGCCTCTGCAGCCTGTCTTCCCGGAGGGATTCGCCACGTTCATCAGGTCGCAGGATCTGAGGTGCAATCTGGTGGACCTTCCCCTGTCCGCCACCATTGCAGTCCCGAGGGTCATCGCCGACAACGCCGGCGTCAGCAGCATCTTCACCCAGGGCGTCAGCATCGCCGTCTGATTTCTGTCACATTCAGCCAACTTTTCGCCAACAAAAAAATCCACACCTGTGCTGTCCCATCTCTCAAAATTGGATCGAACTGAGAGTTTCTATTTCTTAAACTTGAATCAGAGTGAGGATGAAGAAGATCATTGAGCAGAAGCAAGACGGATCATCTGGGTGAGGTAGTCGTTCTCCTTGCCCTCGTGTTGGAGCAACTGCGCAAAGAAGGGAGCACTGGGCAGTGATGAGACCTGCCCTCCCAGCGTTTTCTGGACGAGTTGGCCGCCGTCGACTCCAAATTGCTGATTCATCTGCTCGGCGAGGATAATCATCTGTGCCAGGTCTTCTGGGGTGCTCATCTGGCCAATATTCTGCTCCAGTTGCGCGAACTGGGCCGCTGACTGAGTGGTGGCGGCGATGGCTGCGGTCTCGATGGGGTCGAGCAGGTGCGATGCTAGGAGCAAGGCTGACTGATTGTGCTCCGCCGAGAAGTGCAGCAGGTCCTCGAGTTGCACAGGCTGGTTCTGCATGATAGGCCCGAAGAAATTCATCTCATCTATCATGTGCTGAGGCAGCGACTGGAAGATGCACCCGATCGCCTTCCGCTGGATCTTGCCCTGCAAAACTGCGTTGGTGAACGACTTGCTCTGATCTAAGAGAGAGAGCGCCTGACCAGAATCATTTCTCCAGCCCTTCTGATTCAGATACCTGTTGTACTGGTCCAGCAATTGCTGACCCCTCTTCTTGAGCGCAGGGTCGGATAGGAGAGTGGTAAGGTACGATGCATGATCGCGAAAGATTTCAGAGGTGAACTGGAGGGGGCTCGGGCTCAGCGTGACAACGGGGAAGGAGGCGGACATCACGCACGATACTCTTAACAGCATTCAATGCGAAAAAAAGCGCCACTCACTCTAGGCCCCCTTCTTTTTTCGTTTGCACACGTCCTTTCGCTCAATCAGCAACTCATGGGGGGTGGCGACAGTGATCTGCCTCGCAAGGAGGTCCCGCGTGACTTGAAGCCGGAGACCGACGTTGAGATGGGGCTGCGGGTTCGGGGGCGGCTGCAGCAGATATTCGCGAAAATGCGTGGCGATCTCATCGACATGCTGGAGCGCGTCTCCCTGCAACTTGCCGCCTCCGCCGCCAACTCGGTGAATGGCGTGGTCCTGGCGGACGTCACCCACGTCGGCAGGGAGATTCAGGTCGAGGTGGTCGGCGCGGCCAAGGAGGCGAGCGCCATCCACGACCTGGGACGGGAGATGCTGGGCGATCCCGATGAGTTCCACTCCCTGGTGGGCTCGTATTACATGGCCTTCGTGGAGCACCTGGAGGATATTGTGCCCTACCTGGACGCCTGGCTGCTGAAGGTGGCGGCCCACGGCGACGACCTCCCTACCCTCCAGGAAGACCTGCACACCATCATTGAGCTCGTGAAGTCCCTCGATGTCTGATGATATCTTCGCGCGAAAATATAGTTTGTAATGGCACAAGAATAAAGCTCGGGTCATTTTTTCTGGACAGAAATATGGATCACCATCCAGATGATGGCGATACCGCGATCGAAACACAATCGATGGATAAATCAATGAACAAATCGATGGACGAGGGGATGGTGAGACAGGTGCTGCAGAGAGCGCAACGACATCCTGGATATCCTGATGAGGTGCTGACATCACTGGAAAGGCTCAAAGATCAACTCCAGGCGAAGGTGGATGACCTGGAGGCGGTGAAGTTGGCGCACTTTGCCGAGCAGCAGTTGCTGAGCCTGCCGCAGAAGCTCGAGAGAATGCGCGCCCTGCAGGCCCAGGTCCAGGCCTTAGGTGATCACCTCCAGAAGGCGAAACAGGATGGCTGGCAGAACGTCTACCGCCAGGCGCGCACTACCGAGGGCACGCTAAATCAGAGGGCCCCGGAGTTGCTGAACGGCTGGGTGGCCATGGAGGCTGGCCTGAAGTCTTCTGCGGGTTTTTGCCGCGAGATTCTAAGCGGCTGGCAGTAGAATCTCGCCACCCTCCGCCAGCAACCGATGGCATGACGAAAAGAGAAAAGCTCCTCATCATCTCCGCCCTGCTCGTGCTCATCAACCTCGCCGTCATCGTCTTCATCTTCAGGCGCACCCTCTCCCCACTTCGTCCCGCATCCTCAACAACATCCAAACCATCTTCCCTATCTTCTCCATCTTCTCTATTCTCTCGATCATCTCAATCTTCTCCGTCATCTTTGTTATCCACATCAGCAGATGAAATTGAGGATGCAAAATGAAATGTTAGGATGACGGTGATCTTGATACTGTGGATTGCAGGTACACGAGGAGTTGCGCCATGTCCCAGCGCTCGGCGCGATCTGGGTGCAGCAAGCCCCTGAGGGGAGCGGCCAGCGAAGGGGGAATGAGCGCCGGCCATTCATCAGCGGCGGTCTGCAGGGTGCACCTCTCTGGCATCGAGGGCAGGGTTTCCGAGTCATCCAGCGCCCCATGCGGGTACTTCAGTTTCAAAATGAGATGCAGCAGCATGCCGAGCGCGTAGTTGTCCTGCGCGTAGTAGTCGCCCGGCGTCCGGTAGGGCACCTCTGGGTAGCGGGGCGGGAGACAGGCCTCCAAGGAGTGCGCCTTGAATGGCTGGCCCTCCTCGACAGGGGGCAGGTCCCCGACAATTTGCGCCCTGCCAAAGTCCAGGAGCACAAACCCCAGGTCAGGTGTCACCTGCACGTTCACCGGGTGCAGGTCCCAGTGCACTATCTTGTGCTTCTGCAGGTGATGCAGGGCCCCGCCAATGTCCTCCAGCAGGTGCCGCGCCAGCACCCCGCGGTGCTTCTCAGCGCCCTGCACTCCCTTAGCCTGAGGCTTTATCATCCGGCTGCCAGACCCAAAATATGATGAGGACGGTGAGGACGATAGGGATGATGACGACGACGATGACGAGGATGAGGATGATTGAAGCTTGATGAGGTCGGTGAGGATGTGCCAGAGCTCGGTGCCGGGGATGTGGGTGGTGACGAGGACCACGCTGCCGATGCTCTCCAGGAACGCTGCCCGCCGAAATTCCACGATATTCTGATGGCGCGCAAGGCGGGACAGGATGAGGACCTCGCTGGCGACCTCTTTCCAGAAGGACTCCAACTTCTGCACGTCCACCTCGTCCGTCTTCAGCACCTTCTGCGCCCTCACAGTGTCGGAGTTCAGGAGCGCGCGGTCCGCCGCGTCACACACAAAGGCCTGCTTGATGGCGACCGCGGTGGCGCTGTGACCGCGCTTCACCGCGTAGAAGACTGTCCTGGTCACGGACTCCGCCAGAATCCCCACCATCTTGTAGGACGCGCCGATCGGGCGCTCATCCCTCAGCAAAGCCACCAGGTCAGCATCGGGCCCCAGATACTGCTCCCAAGCCGACCGACGATCACCCTTTGTTCGCTCGCTGTATCCGATGTGATTGTTATGATCCCTCTGATCTTGATCAAATGCCCTGGATATCGGGTGATCACCGCGGAGTTTAATCGGCGATGTTGGCGGTGGCGGTGGTGGGGTTGAGATCACCGAGAGTGGAGATGGTATCTTCGATTGCGCGTTCCGTGAATCAATGATCGGAGATTGATATCTTGATCTTGGACTTGCGGCGGGCAATGGGGATGAAGATATCGATAATGATGATGATGACGATGACGATGAGGAGGCTGAAGTAGGTGTTGGGGGGGCTGCGGATGTCATGGGCTGGGTGAGCTTGGCGTAGTCATAGAACACCCTCCGCTGTTTGGGGGCCTCGGGCTCCGGCGCTGGAGTACGACCTGTGTGTCCACGAAACATCAGGGAGCGGTTTCTATCCGATGATCACTGATCGGGAGAGTTGATCCCCGAAAATGATCGTGGTAGGATGCGTTTAGTATTTGATGTTCTGCGCCACAATTTTGTTGCAGGGCCAATGAAATCATGGCGATCAGAGCAAGATCGGTGAAATCCCGGATGGAAAGATCAAACGATATCCGATCCGGTGATCTCATTGAGCAATGGCGAGCACTATCAGGAGATCGCGCAAGCGCACTGCCGCAGCCGCCTTTATCACCAACAGCGGCCCCGATGCCTCGCAATCGTCGGGCCCATCAAACCTTGCATCTTCAAATCAGCGATCTGGGAAGCACATTGCTTTACAAGGCGATGAGGGAGACGATGGCGATGACGACGAATATGTTGCACCGAAGAGGGCGCGCAAGGACGGGCGGCATGATGTGCAGCAATTCAAAGTCGACGACGATGTAAGTTTCCTGCATTCGTTGCCTTTCATTGCACAACAGTTGTCACGCCCTCCATCAATATCGAAAGTGGGAAACACCCCCTGAGGCGTGGGAGATGCTGTTGCGCAACGTACCGCGGAGTCTTCGTCTCTGGGATCCTGTAAGAGTGCAGGGCATCTTTAACTCTCCCAAAATATTCGATTTCCAATTCCACACTTATTTAAATAATAGTTTTACTGCGAAGGCCGGAGCGCAGATTACCTTCGTCAATTGGGCTTCCAGATCATTCACGAGCATAAAGACTGCTATAAGTGGCAACCAGCGAGCTCGGCCTTCGATTTGATTGTCTCAAACCCGCCCTGTATGAAATTTTCACTTCTTCACATTCTGCGTTGCCGGGCATGATACTTTCTCTCTATATTCTGATCGCAGACAGCGAGAAGGACAAGGTACTGAAGAGGTTGCTTGAGATCGGTGTTGCCTTCGCGCTCCTCGTTCCAGTCACTACCCTTAGCCGCCAGTACTTCGCAAAGATCATGCAGGACGTTCCCTTCAAAATCTTGGTTCCCAGCCGGCGAGTCCAGTTCACCAAAGGTGGAGTCTGTGCTGGCGCATGTTCGTTCGACACCGTGTTTCTTCTTTGCCTCGGCTTTCAGCAGTTCTTCCCTGGATCGCAGATTCAATTCATAAAAATGTTGTGAGACAAAAAGGGTAATATGGAGGTGTTATGGTGGATGCAGCGCTTAAATTGTTTCGTGTTTTCGAATCGATGTTGTCCAGACTAAAAAATATAATCCTCCTTGCATTTTCAAGAATTCACCCCTCCAACATCGTCATTGCCTCCCAAGAAGAAAATGATGTCAAAGAAATTGGCGTTCAACTCTGCCACCGATGAGCTCATCCCTCTCCACGGAATGAACGGGGAGGGGAAATTCATGATGATCAATCTGACGATTGCGTCAGAGATGACCCAGGCGAGTTGGTCTGTAAACGCCTTTGGTTACCCGATTGCCACACATGGTGGTAAACTTGTTTATGCGCATCGCTTTGCTTTCCGTCTTTATGAGGGCCGTGAAATCACTGCCGGAATGGATATCGATCATCTCTTTCAGGACAAACTTGATTGTCGGCACTCTTCCCTGGGAGAGAAGACAAGGAGTCAGAACTTGAAGAATGTGCCAGCAAGGCTTGATAAAACCGGGACGAAATTCAAGGGCATCTTTCTCACAGGCTATAGCGATGACTTCCGAATTGCAATTTATTATAGAGGAGGAACGGTCAATTTGGGAACCTACGAAGATGAGATACTCGCTGCATGTTTTTACAATGTCGCATTTCGAATGGTGGAGCCGAGTTTGCCCGTTCCAAATGACGTTGATTGTGCGGACAAAACATTATTTCCTGCGTTTGAACGTTACGCCGACGAGAGATTGAGAGCCCATGGATGGCAACCGGGGGCCTCGGCCTCCATTCCGGCAATAGACGATGGATGCAATTTTCGCAAGCCCCCTAGAGAATTAAAACGCGAATATCCGGGAATTCGCTCCTTTGGTCGGAGTCTCTTGGTCCAGACAACTTTTCAAGCGAAGAAATTGAACTTGACTTTCAGGGATCTTCCGTCGGCCTTGGTGGCGCGGAATCGAGTTAACTCTTATCTCCGTGGGAATTCAACGGAGATGATCGACAGTCCCTGCCTGGACGAGTTTCCCCTTTCGAATGTCGCGTCGATAAGGGCTGCGGTGGTTACTTTTTTGAAAAAGGAGGGATTCGCCATCGACTGCAGCCTCCCTGGAAGTTGGAACCTGAGGTTTCCGTTGCCTCCTTTGGAGGGGGATGGCTCTCTCGCCATTCCTCTCAGCGGAAGACAGAGTCAAGGTCGATTCACCACTATCCTTCCCGCGGAGTGGGAACTGGTGGCTGGGAAGTCTTGTTTTTATTCCGGTGGCTACGTCTACATTTCCTTTTCAGCGAAAGAGGGGGGGGCCCGTTTACTACATCGTTATTTATGGATATCCAGAAACGGACCGGTGCCCGACGGGTACAGTGTTGATCACCGCTTTCAGAATACCCTTGACAACCGTCTTGATCATTTGGCTTTGAAGACACCTTCGGAGCAAGCGAGAAATAGGCGAGAGTCGGTTAACCGAAAGGTCCCTTTCACTGGATTAAGCGAGGCGGGCATCCTGGGAGATGCGTGGCGTGCTCAGTGTGCACTGCATGGTCACGCCTATCATCTTGGATGCTATAAGGAATCTTCGCATGCCGGATTTGCGTATAACGTCGGGTCGGTTGTTTTGGATCCCGTGGTGCGGCGAATTAACAATAATCTGCCTCATATTGATTATGCGGCTAAGGACAGAATCATCAGCAAAGTGTTGGACCTGCTCGCCGATCAAGGAGTCCGAGATCTTCCGTCACTCCAAAATTTCAAGATTGCCTTCCCTGATTTGTTATTCGACTCAGTGCAATAAAAAGACATCATCTTTCTGCAGAGTACACTCCCTTAAACACCCTCACATGAGAGGAAGATAATCGAATTCGGCAGGCACCTGCGGCAAGTGGTCGCGATCCAGGAAGTACTTGGACTTCAGCCATTCGCCTCCCAGCCTTGTTCTACAAGAAAACGGGAGACAGTTGACCAGGTGGACGAACTCCGGGAGGGTAAGGGTAGTGTAGATCGAGATATTGCACTTTCCCTGGCTCGTGACGAAGTTTTGCGCCACCATCTTCTGCTGCGCAATTGGCACCGCAGCCTTTGAGAGCGCGTTAAACAGACCGGATGGGGCGATACAGGGGAGCCCAGCCTGAGCGGAGGCAATGATGTTGACCACATCGGCGGCTGGGACGTGCAGGTCCTGGGCGACCTTGGAGGCGGCCTTGTGTGCTGCGGCACTGTCAGTCAAGACTTTAGGATCACCCTTAATTGCTTTTGATACTCCGCACAGCGCCTGATAGGTCTTGGATCCACAGCCGCACTGTTCGTTGCAGAATTTTTCGACTGCCGCCCAGAGCAGGAAGAGCCGGTGCCCGCCGTCCACGCCGGGCGCGAGAGGTGCGGCCAAAACGGTGTCGAGGTAGTCGTCGGAAGCGGAAATCAACTGAAGTTCTGGCGTAACGCCGCAGCCGTCTGTGTGGTCCTGGACGTGGCTGTGCACCGCGTTCACCAGCGCCTCGGTCTGCTGCGCCTGCTCTCTCGACTCATATTGCTTTGACATTTTCTTGGACGACTTTCCCAACGAGGTGAAGACAAGGTGAAGAAGAGATGACAGATACTTTGTGCTTCTGGGTGGTTTGACGTGATGTCGGTGAAAAAGGGATTGGTTGTGAAATGCGGGTCAGTCGGACTGAACAACACTGAGTCGTAATGAACGGCACTCAGTCGTACTCGCTCGCGGAGGGCGCAGGTGGCCGGGAGGCGTCGTTGAGCCTGAACTGTGAAAGCGGGCCGCGCCTGATCTCGCGACGAGCGATGAGGTCATCGATGCGCTCGCGCGCCGAGTCCGACGGGTGCGGGCTGAAAATGTACGAGGCCTCCGCGTGCTCGAAGGCGGGATAGAGGAAGTCCTGCGGGATGAGGTACCCGATGCCGGGCTCGACCACCGTCTGCTGCACATAGCCGCCACGCTCAAAGGACTGCATGTAGGCTTCCGTGATGCCCGGGTTCGTGAGGCGGAAGAAGACAGGCGCCTGTGTGGCAGGGTCATGGAACTGAGAGAGGATGAAGTGGGCGCCAACGAGGCTCGCTGCCGACAGTCTCGGCGTTGTCGGCCCAGGTTCCTTCCCGTTGGCAGCCAGCGTCAATCTGGCGGCCTCCGCCGCAGCCTTGCTTGACGCTGCCGCAGTAGCCTGCGTCCCAGTCAGCACTGGGGCATTCCCGGGAGGCCTTTCCTCCAAGGCCTCCGCCTGGCCGGACTCTCTCATCTGCGCGGAGGTGGGGGGCACCGGCGCAGGGGCGCTCCCGAAGTCAGCGATGGGTGCCCGGCGGATCTCCCCGCGACCGATGAGCCCGGTGATCAACTCCCGGGACACGTCCGAGGGATTCGGGCTGAAGACAAAGGTGTGCTCGGCGCCCTCGAAGGCATTAAACATCAGCGAGTAGGGCAGGAGGTAGCCAACCCCGGGCTCCACCTGCACCTCATGGGCGTTCTCGCCGCTCTCGAGGAGCCGCAGAAACGCGTCGCTGCCGACGTCGGGGTTAATCACCCTCAGCAGGACGGGCGCACCTGTCGCCGGGTCCGCATACTGCGAGAGGATGAACACTTCACCCGCGAGACTGTCAGCCGAGAGCCCCGCCGCGCCGGGTGTCGCAGGAGTCGCAGGAGTCGCCAGAGACGTTAAAGAGGGCGTTAAAGCGGGGGCAGGCGGCAGCAGGTCAGGTTGTGGTGGCGCGAGGGGCGCAAAATAGAGCGGAGTGACAACTGCTGGTACCTGTGGTTCAGCGACAGGAAGAGCGCTTGGTTCTTCCGCGATAGAGGGGAGCGCGCCCGAAAAACGCCTCAGGCGTTCCTGCCTCGCGGCCTCCCTCATCTGCGCCTCACTCGGCACAGACTGCCCAGACTGCCCAGCCCCGAACCCACCAACCGATTGCGGCGTCAGCAAGGTCTGCTGAGTCTGAGAGGTCTGTGGGGTTTGCGGTAGTTGTGGGGTGGGGTTTGTTGTAGCCTGGAGCGGATGCGGTGCCTGAGGCTTGAGGACCGTGGGGGCTGGGTTCCCTGTTGGCTGGCTGGCAGGCATCTCCACGGCGTTGAACGACACGCGTCCCCTGCTGAAGGGCAGCGGAGCAGGGGCCTGCGCGGGAGCAGCCTGGAAGGGCGCTCCCTTAAGACCAGCGAAAACAGGCTGCAGTGTCGGGTGAGGCGCCGGGGGTTGCGCGGTCCGGGGGCGCTTGGCGGAGGGTGGCTCGCTGAAACTCTCTGGGCCAGTGGCGGCGGGGGGTGGCGCCTCACAGGTCTTCACCAGGTCGCAGACACACTCCAGGCCCAGCAGGGGCAGCAGCGCCGACACCTCCTGGGTCCTCAGCCTCGAGAAGTTCACCAGCACCTCCCTCAGCCCGGGACCGCCTTCGGCACCTCCCCTGCTCTGTCCGCTACCCTGCGACTGAGGAGAGGAAGATAAGCGGGTCTTTGAGAGGGCGGAGTAGGCGAGGTAGGTGTTGGTCGACGAGGAATCCGGGAAGTCCGACGCGGGAAAGCAGCCCACCGCCGCGTTCTGTGCCGCATAATTCATGACCCGTTGCAATGTTGCGGCAGCCAGGTCGAGCGTTGGGGGTGCGGCGGAGGTGAGTTTCGTCACCTTGGTGAAGAGATTGCCGGCTGGGGCCCCGTCATTGAAAATAAGATGGACATTGGCCGTGGCCTCCGGAAAGATCTCCGGGATCACGACTCCCGGGAGAGCGGAGATGACGATGGCGCCGGCCGGTTCCACCGCCGTCGTCACCCTCAGATGGACCTTGGACCCATTGACGAGGATGGCGGAATCCGCGATCTTCTGCTTCAGGGCGGTGAGTCGCGCGGAGGCCTGGTCGGGCACCGGGCCTTCAGGCAGCGACCAGATGGTGGACGCGAACCCTGGGGCCACCTGGAGCCAAAGACTTGTGATGCTGCCGTCACCTTTGCGCTGAAAGCCGCCGACCCGATAGAGAAAGAGGTCGCTGAGGGGGTGTCCGGCCACCGAGACGCCAAAGAGGAGTTTCTTGATGTCAGCGTCAGACAGGTCGTCCAGCACTGACTCAACGGATGTCACTGGGGTGTGGATGGCGGTAAAAAACATGGGGCTGGCAGCAGGGTCCCTCTGGAGCACCAGCGTGCGGGCCCCGGGGGTCGGCTGCGTCAGGTATTGCATTTTGGGCAACTGTCTGCGGTGGCGCGAGGTGGGTTTGGTCGCCTTTTGCACAAATACCACTGGTATTTCTTTCGATCTTTCCGCATCTCAATCATAAATTTAGGGGGGAAGAAATGCAGTCACGTCATCCAATGTTTATCGCCACCCTCATCTACGTCGACGACGACAACGTCTGTGGAAACGAAAAGAAATGTCGATGGAAAGGGGATCAAATCGCAGTAGCGTGACATCGTCATCAGCCAAGGTCGATGTTGGTCCCACACACCTGGCACTTGCACTTCTGGGTTGCCGGCTCATCAATCGATCTGGACGCCGGAATTTTAGAGTGATGGATTTATTGAGTGAGGTCGGAGATGATGGATGTGTTGGATTTGATTGATTTTGTGGATTTGATGGG
>Ga0302314_10001457_pt1 | contig 44473 bp, 38 predicted proteins | sample III_Palsa_N2_3_FD_200533 | JGI IMG/M metagenome (GOLD analysis project Ga0302314, IMG submission 200533) | Peat permafrost microbial communities from Stordalen Mire near Abisko, Sweden - III_Palsa_N2_3 | ecosystem: Environmental > Terrestrial > Soil > Palsa > Peat permafrost | place: Sweden...
GGTCGGGTGCACGAGATCGTCGATCAGCGAGTTGATGCAGTCGATCGACTCGCCCCAGAAGCCGCGCGCCTCGCGCAGCGACGCGCGCTGCTTGAGCTTGCCTTCCTTGCCGACCACCTGGCGCAGCCGCGCCAGCTCCTCGGCCATGTTGGCGTTCTGTTCGACGACGTCGTTGAACGCGTCGGCGACCCGGCCCGCGACGCCCGACCAATGCATCGGCAAGCGCACGTTCGGATCACCCTTTCGAAGCTGGACGAGCGCGCCCAGCAACTGCTGCATCTCGGTGGCGGCATCCGCCACGGGGCGGCTTTCCATGATCGTCATGAGCGTCGTTCTCCAGGTCGCTGTCGATGCGCGCTTCCGTTCAGGAGGCGCTCTCGCGTCGACTGCTCTGCAGTTTCCATGCCAGACGAGTCCTACACCGAATTCAGTCGCACGGCCGCCGATTCACCGGGCGTCGCGGCGCTCGTCACGGGTTTCTACTGGCCTGGGGAATGGCCGCGCAAGGCGCTGCATCGGTAGCTTTTACCGTATGGACTGCCGCGCTGGCCGGTACGAACGGTCGGGCTGAACGACCACTCAGCCCGGGTGGACGACGAGGTCGGCCGGCGCCGGCTTGGGGGCATGGGCGAGCAGCCGCTCGTATTCGGAGATCACCTGCGCACCCAGCAGCACCAGCGTCGCCCCGAGCTCCAGGCTCAGCAGCACGACGATGGTCGTCGTCATCGAGCCGTAGACCACGCCCACCTGCGACAGCGTGGCGAAGTACCAGACCAGCACGTGGCGCGTCAGCTCCCACAGGAACACGGCGGCGACCGCGCCCAGCAGCGCATGGCGGACGTCGAGCCGGCCCGCGGGCATCACCACGTAGATCGACGTCAGCAGCACGGTCTCGCCCGCCAGTCCCAGCAGGTACAGCAGCAGGTGCGAGAACCGGCCCAGCGAGAACACGCTGCCGAACAGGGCGACCTGGTACTCGCCGAGATTGACCAGCGCCTCCGCCACCAGCGTCACCAGCAGCAGCCCGACCGCCAGGCAGGCGACGTAGATGTAGGGCAGCAGCAGCTTCATCACCCACGAGCGCTGGCGGGCGACGATGCGGTGCACGAAGATCACCGACAGCGCGTTCTCCAGCACCGCGAACGCCAGCGAGCTGAAGAACAGCATCGAGCCGAGCAGCAGCCAGCTGACGACGTCCCTGTGGTCGAGGAAGCCGCGCAGCTCGGTGATGATCGCGTTCGACTGGCTGGGCACCAGCCACGCGAGGTAGCGGCCGATGGTGTCGAGCAGTTCGTGCTCGGGGATGACGTGCGACAGCGCGATCACGCTGAGGATCAGCAGCGGGATGATCGACAGCAGCGCGTAGTACGCGATCGCGCCGGCCAGCAGCAGGCCCTGGTTGGCGCGGAAGCCGGACAGCACGCGCCACGCGAACGCGCGCGGGTGCGCGAGGCACTGCTGCGCGGGCGTCATGTCGTGCCGCGGCGCGAAGACGGAGGACGTTTCGGCCTTGGCCACGATCGGGCTGCGGCGCGGGTCAGCGCTGCGCCACGTCCTTCGGCGCGAGGATGTCGTTGGACGTCGTCGACGCCAGCGCGGCCTGCGCCGCGCCGCCGTTGTTCTCGAACACCTCGGCGAAGGTCTTGCGCTCCGGGATCACGTAGGTCACGCCGCGGGTCTTGCCGAACACCGGCGAGATGTAGGCGTCGAAGAACGGGATCGGGATGTTGATGCAGCCCCACGAGATGCGGCGCGCCTTCGGGTTCGGGTTGGCCAGGTGCTGCAGGCGATGCTCGGCCTTGACCTTGTTGATCACTCGGTGCATCGCGAGCGCGGCGTCGTAGTCCAGCCAGACGACGTCGGTGTGGTCGGCATCGAGGCCCGGGCGCGTGACGAAGCGGCCCGCGGCCGTCGTGCGCTGGTACGGCTTGACCTGGTTGATCGGCACGTCGCCGATGCCCGGGAACGTATCGTCGCCGTGCGACGAGCCGAGCAGCACGGGGGTGTCGCCCACCAGCTCGCCGTTCGGCTTGAAGACGTACAGGCGGGCATCCTTCTTGTCGAGGACGACGAAGGACATGCGGCCGTTGTCGTGGCGGGCGACGACCCAGTCGGCCATGTGGCGGGCGTCCGGCGTGGGCTGGACGTCGCGGAAGTCGGCGGCGGTGAGGGTCGGCACTGGCGGCGCCGCTGCCGGAGCGACCGCGGCGGGCTGCTGGGCGCCGGGAAGCGGCCGATCCTCGAGGATGGCCATGACGCGCTCGGCCTCCCGCTGGCGCGCGAGGTCGGCCGCCGTCAGCCCGGGGCTGGGCTGGTTCGTGCCGATCGCGAAATGCAACGCGACGATGGCGGCCGCGCCGGCGGCCGGGCCGACCAGCGCCATGATCGCGAGGTCGCGCAGGCGCCGCACGAGGCGTTGGAACAGCCCGTCGTCGCCGTACTCGCGGGTATCGGCGGGGCGGCGGGGCATGGGATGGCGGCGCGGCGCCGGGTCTGCAAAGGTGTTGGCAGGCATGGTCGCCCTCTACAGCAAGCGGCGAGCCCGGCGCGCGGCACGCGGCCTGCCGCTGTGACGCCGCCATGACCCGCCGCCCCGCCGCCCGTCCCGACCGTTCGCCGCAGGCGCAGCCCGCCCGCGCCGATGCCGCGCCCGAAGCGGTGCCGCCGGGCCTCGTGTGGGTCAGCGACGCCGAGCCCGGCTACCGGCGCGTCAGGCACGGCGACCAGGTGCACTACCTCGACACCCATGGCAGGCGCCTGCGCGACGAGGCCACGCTGGCGCGCATCCGCAAGCTCGCGATCCCGCCCGCGTACGAGCAGGTGTGGATCTGCGCCCAGGCGAACGGCCACCTGCAGGCGACGGGGCGCGACGCGCGCGGCCGCAAGCAGTACCGCTACCACCCGCAATGGCAGCAGCAGCGCGGCGACGACAAGTTCGAGGCGATGCGCGCGTTCGGCGCCGCGCTGCCGCGCATCCGCCGCTGCGTGCGGCGCGACCTCGACGGCCAAGACGTCCGCCGCCCCACGCGCACGCTGGTGCTGGCGACGCTGGTGCGCCTGCTCGACACCACCTTCATCCGCATCGGCAACGAGGCGTACGCGCGCGGCAACGGTTCGTACGGCCTGACGACGCTGCGCACGCGCCACGCGGGCGTGCGCGACGACGAGCTGCGGCTGTCGTTCAAGGGCAAGAGCGGCGTGCGCCACGAGGTGCGGCTGTCGGATCGCCGCGTCGCGGCCGTCGTGCGCCGCTGCAAGGCCCTGCCGGGCCAGGAACTGTTCCAGTACGCGGACGCGGACGGCGGCGTGCACAAGGTGACCTCGGCCGACGTCAACGACTATCTCGGCGAGATCGCCGGCACGCGCGTCACCGCGAAGGACTTCCGCACCTGGCACGGCAGCGTGATGGCGCTGGAGTTCACGCGCGCCGCCTGCGCGGGCGAGCGCGTGGCCGGCGCCGCCGGGCAGGTGGTCGCGCAGGTGGCCGCGCGGCTGCGCAACACGGCGGCGGTATGCCGCAAGTCGTATATCCACCCGAAGGTGCTGGAGCTCTGCGCCCTGCTGGGCGACGACGAGGCGCGCTCGGCGCTGCTGCGGCAACGCTGGGCCGGGGCAGCCGAGAAGACGCGCGGGGGCGCGTTGTCCGCGCCCGAGCGCCGGCTGCTCGCGCTGCTCGGCCCGCTGGCGCCCAGGCGCGCGGCCCGGGACCAGCGACTGCAGCCGACGCCGCTGAACGGGAGCGGCATTTGCCCACCGCCAGCCGATCGATCCACCGCCCCGCATCGCAAGGCCACCCATGCAGAAGATCTCGGATTTCATGACGCGCAACGTGCAGGTCGTCCGTCCCGACGAGAGCCTGCAGCGCGCCGCGCAGGTGATGGATGAGCTCAACGTGGGCGCGCTGCCCGTGTGCGACCAGACCGGCCTGGTGGGCATGATCACCGACCGCGACATCACCGTGCGCGCGACGGCCGCCGGCCTGCCGCCCCACACGCAGGTCTCCGACGTGATGACCGACCACGCGCGCTGGTGCACCGGCGAGCAGACGGTGCAGGAGGCGATGCAGCAGATGGCCGACGTGCAGATCCGCCGCCTGCCCGTCGTCGATTCCGGGCACCGGGTCGTGGGCATCGTGTCGCTGGGCGACCTCGCCACGCGCCACCAGGGCCACGTCGCCGCGGCGCTGAGGCGCATCTCCGATCCGTCGATGCCCGACCGGCCGGCGAATTGAACCCGATGGTCGGCGCGCGTCCTTCCTCCACGCGACACGGCTGGCGCAACGCGGGCTACGGCGCGCTGGGCATGGTCGTCCTGCTGGCCGTCGCGGCGTGCGTCTGCGAGGCCGTCGAGTGGCCGTTCCTGCGCCATCCGCTCGAGGCCAGGCTGTCGCGGATCCTCGATCGCCGCGTCGCCTTCGGCGCCAAGTTCGGCGTGCGGCTGTTCGGCTCCGTGCGCGCGCACACCGACGCGATGACCATCGGCCCCGCGCCCGCGGGCGGCCCGACCCTGGTGGACGACGGCGGCAAGCCGCGCGACTTCATGCACGCCGACAGCGTCAAGCTCGCGCTGAGCTACCGCGCGCTCTACGACCAGTGGAAAGGCAGCGGCCAGCCGCTGGAAGTGAAGCTGCTGGACGTCGACGGCCTCGAGCTGAACCTCAAGCGCGACGCCGACGGCCACGCCAACTGGCAGTTCGGCGCGGCCCAGCCCGCGACCTCGGCCAGCGCGCCGCAGCTGCCGACGTTCGAGCGCCTGGACGTGCGCAACGGCGAGGTGCGCATCGTCGACGAGCCGCTGCAGATCACCGCCGACGCCCACGTCGCCACGCGCGAGGGCACGGCCGAGGCCGCGGCCATCGCGGCGTCGGGCGCGTCGACGCCGCAGGTGCGCGTCGCCACCGTCGGCGCCACCCGCCTCGCCGGCTCGGCGCCGATCGCGGCATCGGGCGGCACCGCGACGCCCGCGCGCCAGGCGCTCGCGATCGACGACGCCACGCCCGGCCTGCAGGTCGACGGCCAGGGCACGTACCGCAAGGCGCCGCTGCTGATCCAGCTGCGTTCGAGCGGCGTGCTGCCGCTGGCCGCCTCCGACGCCGGCGCGCTGGCCGTGCCGCTGTGGCTGGACGTCAACGCCGACAAGACCCACATCCGCGTCGACGGCACCGCCACCGACCTGCTGCACTTCGGCGGCATGGACGCCACCTTCGTCGCGTCGGGGCCGTCGCTGGCCGCGGTCGGCGACGCGCTGGGCGTGACGCTGCCCACCACCGCCAAGTTCGCCACGCACGGCCGGCTGCGCAAGCACGGCACGGTGTGGGAGGCCGGCATCGCGGCGATGGACATCGGATCGAGCCGCCTGAACGGCGACTTCAAGTTCGACACCGCCCCCGACGTTCCGGTGCTCACCGGCAGGCTTGGCGGCGCGCGCCTCGCGCTGGCCGACCTCGGCCCGGCCTTCGGCGCGGCGCCGCCCGACGCGCCCGCCTCGGCCTCCAATGCCAAGCCGGGCAAGGTGATCCCCAGCCGCACGTTCGACATCCCCTCGCTGAAGGCGATGGACGCCGACGTCGGCGTGCAGCTGGCCGAGCTCGACCTCGGCACCGCCAGGCTGGAGCCGTTCAAGCCGCTGCAGGGCCGCATCACGCTGCAGGATGGCGTGCTGGACCTGAAGGAGCTGCTGGCGCGCACGTCGGCCGGCGAAGTCCAGGGCGGCATCGGCCTCGACAGCCGCCCCGCCGTCCCGAAGTGGAACGCCGACCTGCGCTGGAGCGGCATCCAGCTCGACCGCTTCGTCACCGCACGCGACATCGCCGTTCGCAAGGACGCCAGCGGCCAGAAGCCCGACATCGGCTACATCAGCGGCGCCCTCGGCGGCAACGCGCAGCTCAAGGGCGAAGGCAATTCCAGCGCGAAGCTGCTCGCGTCGCTGGACGGCACCGCGCGCGTCTGGGTGCGCGACGGCACGGTCTCGCACCTGCTCGTCGAAGCTGCCGGCATCGACGTGGCGCATGCGCTCGGCGTCTACATCAAGGGTGACGACAAGCTGCCGATGCAGTGCGCGCTGGCGCAGTTCGATCTCGTCAACGGCAAGGTGATACCCGAGGTGTTCGTCGTCGACACCGCGAATTCGACGATGCTGGTCGACGGCGACCTGTCGCTGGCCACCGAGTCGCTGGACCTGCGCATGACCGCCCACCCGCACAGCTTCAGTCCGCTCGCGCCGCGCACGCCGGTCAGGGTCGTCGGCACCTTCGATGATCCGCGTATCCGCCTCGAGGTGAAGCCGCTGGCCACGCGCGGCGCGGCGGCCGTCGCGCTGACCCTCGCGAACCCGCTGGCCGCGCTGCTGGCGCTGGTGGACTTCAAGCAGAAGGAGCGCGACGTCTGCACCGCCGCCGTGGAACACGTGGACGGCGCCGCCGCGGCCGGCGTGAAGACCGGCCCGGCCACCGCGCCGGCCGTGCCCGCGTCGGCACCGGCCGCCAAGCTCGCGCCCCCGCGCAAGGGCGCGTGACGCGCCTGCGCGCGAGGCGCGTTCACCGGCGCGCGCGATGCTGACCGCCACCCTGCTCCTGCTGGGCGTCGTGCTGCTGGCGATGTGCCTGCTGGAACTGCATGTCACGCGGCTGCCGATGTCGCCGGCCATCGTCTACCTGGCCGTCGGCTGGATCGCCGGCTGGATGGTGCGGGCCAAGGTGACGACGCCGCCGACCGCGCCGGAACGCGCCGACATGCTGGTGATCATCACCGAGATCGCCGTGCTCATCTCGCTGTTCGCGGTGGGCCTGCAGTTGCGCGTGCCGTGGACGTTCAAGGGCTGGCGCGTCGCCGCGATCCTGGCCAGCGCCACGATGGTCGCGACGATCGCGCTGGCGACGCTCGCGGGCGCCTGGCTGATGCCCGGCCTCGGCTGGCCCGGCGCGCTGCTGCTGGCCGGCATCCTCGCGCCCACCGATCCGGTGCTGGCCTCGGAGGTGCAGATCCGCTCGCGCATCGACCGCGACGCCGGACGCGTGGCGCTGACCGCCGAGGGCGGCCTCAACGACGGCACCGCGCTGCCCGTCGTGATGCTGGCGCTGGGCCTGCTGGGCATCGGCGACCTCGGCGACCACGGCCTGCGCTGGCTGTGGCACGACCTCGCATGGCCGATCGCCGGCGGCGCGCTGCTGGGCTGGGCCTTCGGCCGCGGACTGGGCAAGCTGGTCCACCGGCTGCTGCGCCACGGCCACGGCCTCGGCTGGGACGAGTTGCTGTACCTGGGCATCATCACCGTGGCCTACGGGCTGTCGCGGCTGACCGAGACCTCGTCGTTCCTGTTCGTGTTCGCCGTGGCGCTGGGCCTGTTCAAGCGCACGCCGCAGGCCGCCGCGTCGCTCGCGCGCGCAGGCGTCGAGGCCGACGAGCTGTCCGACCGGCTGCTCGCCTTCGGCCATCGCTGCGGCCGGCTGGTGGAGGTGGTGATGGTGCTGCTGCTCGGCTTCGCGATGCCGTGGGTGCAGTGGCGCGGCGAGCCGCTGGTCTACGCGGCCCTGCTGCTCGCCGTCATCCGGCCGCTGAGCGTCTTCCTCACGCTGCCGCGGCTGCCGAAGACGCAGCGCCGTATCGTCGCGTGGTTCGGCATCCGCGGCGTGGGCTCGCTGTTCTACCTGGCGCTGGTGCTGGACTCGGGCCTGCCGGCGAACCTGGCGACCACGCTCGTCAACGCGACGCTGCCGGCCATCGCGCTGTCGGTGCTGCTGCACGGGGTGTCGGCGACGCCGCTGATGGCGCTGTACCGCAAGCGCCGCGTGCTGCAGGAGCAAAACAAGCGGCGGCTCGAGCGCCGAACCCGCGGGGCGGCGCCCTGAAACGCTCGGCGGGTCAGGTGCCGCCGTGCGCCAGGTCGGGATCGTTGATCGCCGCCGGCGCCACCTTGACGCCCGGTCCGGGTCCGCCGGTGGGCAGGCCGCCGCCCTCGCCTTCCCAGGTCTGCACGTCCTCGGGCTTGGCCGCCGGCTTCGCGTGGAAGCGCGCGGTGTGGACCTTGTTGACGCGCGTGAGCGCGGCGTAGGCGATGGCGATCAGGGCCAGGCTGGTGAGCAGTCTCATGGTCGGTCTCCCGCGCCGGTGGTCAGGCGCTGTTTCAGTGGACGTAATAGCGGCGGTTGTCGGCGAGCCAGCGGTCGTCGCCGAGGTTCGGCCAGGTCTTCGACGTGAAGCCGGGCGTGGCCTGCAGGTGGGCCTTGTCGATGTCGAGGATGTGGTCGTCCTTCGGGCCCAGCGTCAGCACGTCCCAGGGCACCGCGTGCAGCCGGTCGCCGACGCCCAGGAAGCCCCCGGTGGACACGATCGCCAGCTTGATGGTGCCGCGGTCGTCCACCACCAGGTCGCGGATGTCGCCGATCTTCTCGCCGGACTTGGTGCGCACGTCCGACCCGATGACCTTGCTGATGCGGTGCGAGCGTTCCCAGTCGTGGCGATCGGCCGGCGTCATCGCCGGCGCGCTGGCCTGGGCGAAGGTCGACAGGGGCGGGAGCAGCAGGATTGCGGCGAGCGTGGCGGCCGTCAGGACGCGGGCGTGGGTCATGGTTCCTCTCGTGAAACTGAGCAGGGACTGCGACCAGGCCCTGCGGGGATCATGGCAAGTGCCATGCCCGACAGTAGACCAGTTTTCGGCAGGCGCGCAAGCGCCGCTCAGGACGCCTGCGTCTGCCGCGGCTTGCGCCGGAACAGCTTGCCCAGCAGGGGCGCGAGGAAGGTCAGCACCGTGCTGGCGGTTCCCGGCGACATCGCGCGCCGCCACGCGCGCGGCAGCATCGGCCACAGCACCGGCAACAAGCCGGCCAGCGTGATGCCGGCATCGCGGAACAGGTGCTCGAAGGTGGACGGCGGCTCTTCCTGCGGCGCCGCGGCGGGCGGCGCCGGCGGCGCGTTGCGGCGGCTCAGGCGATTGAGCCACCACATCAGCGTGACGGTCGCGATCCCGATCAGCGCGCCGCCGCCGGCGTGCCTGATGGCGTCGTGCTTCACGCGCCGGAACAGCACGTCGGTGCGATGGCGGATACGCGCATCGCGCGCGATGACCTGCCGTTCGGCCAGGGCGATCTGCTCGTCGAGGCTCGGCTCGACGACGCGCGGGGGAAGGCGCGGCGGGCTAGCCATGGTCGCTCTCGTGCTCGGGTGGGCGTTCCAGTGCCTCGGAGCCGCTCAGGCGGCGCAGCGTGGCCGGCAACGCCAGCAGCGGGGCCAGCGCCTTCACGCGCAACACGGCCCAGATGGCCGCGGACAGGTTGACGAACAGCACCAGCAGCACGATCCAAGGCCACCTGAGGCCGACCGCGAGGAACGCCTCCGCCAAGCCGATCCACAGCGCGATCCAGGCGGTGGCGAACAGGATGGCGGCCAGCAGGCCCAGCGCCATCATCTGCCCCAGCGCGTTGGAGGCGCGCCGGAGTTCCAGCGACAGCAGGTGGACGCGGTCGGTCAGCAGCCCGGGCAGGTCGGCGAACAGCGCACCGACCGCCTTGGGCAGCGACTCGACTTCGTCGGGCGTCGCCTCGGGCGGCGTCGGTGCGTCATCGACCATGGACTGCGGTTCAGCGATCGTTGCTGGAGGTGAGCTTGGCGAGGATGACGCCGAGGGCCAGCGCCGCGCCGATCGCGGTCAGCGGATGTTCGCGCACGGTCATGCGCAGGCTCTCGGTCCACTCGTCCTTCAGGTCGGCGGCCTGGTCGGCCTTCTGCTTGAGCGTCTCGGCGGCGTCGTTGTAGCTGCCGCGCAGGCGCTCGACGGCGGGGATCGCCTTGTCGGCCAGTCGATCGACGGCCTCGTGCGCGCCCTGCACCACGCGGCGCATCACATCGCGTTCGGCGGCGGCGGCCTGGTCGATCGCGGCGTCGGCCTTGTCGGCCGCGGCGTTCACCGGCCGCGAGCCCGAGCCGCCGCTGGCCGGCGTCGCCGGCGAGGCCGAGCTGGGCGTGGTGCTGCCGGTCTTGGGGAAGGTCGTGTCGGGAGTCGTGCTGGGCGTGGTCATGGAAGGTCTCCGGGTTGACATCGGACGGGCGTGACTGCCCGGTTGAGCGCATGTACGGCAACCGGTGTGCCAGCCCGACAGTATCCGACGCAAGGTCAGGTCAGCCATCGCCACCCGTTCAGATACCCCATGGGGCATCAGAATTCCTGCAAGCCGTTCCTGCGCGGGTGGCACGGCGGGCCGTTGCCGCTGCCGGGCGGCCCGTGCGCAGTTGACCACCGCCGCGGCGCCGCGACAAACGCCGCGTCGCCAAGAAAAAAACGGGCTCCGAGGAGCCCGTCTTCAAGGGAGCGACCGCGCTCAGTTGCGGTCGGCCTTCGGCGTGGGCATCGGTTCCGGAGCCGGTGCCGGAGCCGGTTCGGCGACCGGGGCGGCCGCGGGTTCGGGGGCCGGCGCCGGCGCGGCTGCGGCCGGAGGCGTGACCGTCGTCGTGGTCGTGGTTTCCTTGGTCACGGCGACTTCCGTGTCCGGGCCGGGGATCGGCGGCGTGGCATGGTCGCCGATGCTCGGACGGGTGATGCCGTCGGTGACGCCGGTCGTCATCAGGTTGTTCTCCATGCCCATCGGGCCGTTGGGCTCCTTGTCGGTGGGCACCACGGTGTTCTTCGGCTTGGCCAGCTCGACGATGCCCGTCGGGGGCGCCGGGATCACTTGGGTCGCGGTGTCGACCGTGGTCGTCGTTGTGGTGGTGTTGCCGTTGGCATCGGTGGTCGTGCCGTCGGTCGATTGCGCGGTGGCGAAGCCAACGGTCGCCAGCAGTGCGGAAGCCGCCAGGGCGGTGATGGACTTGTGCATCGGGGACATGTGGAACTCCTAGTTTCGTTGGGACGCTTCAGGCGTCTGGTTCGGATGCCGCGGATCGCTTTCACGATTCGCGGCTGGCGCAACAGACGAGGCAACGCGTGTGCCCAAGCCGCGTAGGACGCCGCGCCGTCGTGGCCTCGGTCAATGCGCCGCGGCGCGCTCGCGGCGGCGGCGTTCTTCGGTGGTGAAGAGGTCGTCGTCGTGCGCCGCGAGGCGCTCGTTCAATCGCTCGCCCAGCGCGCCCATGTCGAGACAGGACTCGCGCAGGCGCGGGAACAGCTGCGCCTGTTCGTGGCGCGCGTGGCGCTCGACGCATTCGGTCAGCGCGATCACCAGCGCCTCGTAGCGCGGCTCGCGCGGATCGGCCTGCTGCAGCTGGCGGATGATCTGGCGCGCGGTGGCGTGCTCGAGCTCCGCGAGGTCGACCAGCTGCGACGCCTCGAGCACCGCGCGCGCCGCCGGGAAGAACAGCTCTTCTTCGAGCGCCGCCATCCGGTGGATCGCGCGGCACAGCGCCTCGGCCACGTCCTGCATCGCCGGATCGCACGTCACGTGGTGGGCGAAGCGCCGGCACTCGTCGGCCAGCGCGCGGGTCTGTTCGTGCCCCAGCGACAGCGTGTCCAGCGCGTCGGCGCAAGGGCCGCGGCAGGGGGCGTCGGAGGTGTCTAAAGTCGAGGTGGTGGACATGGCGCTCGTCCGTCTGAAGGGCAGGATAGGCGCGCGCTCGGCGCGCCGGGGATGTCCCTTCGCCGGCAAGGGATGTGCCGGCGCGCTTGCCGCAACGTTTACCCTGATCGGGGCACGACGCGTCGGACCTGTCGAGCTGGCCCGGCGAGCGCGCTTCCACGGTCGGGCTCACCATTTGCCACAGGCGCGCCTGACGGTCCGCTCCGGGCCCTGAGGACACACGCCGATGACGGGATCCGATCGCTCCTTCCGCACCCTGCTCGCACACGCCAACGAATGGGCCCACGAGCACCTGTGGAACACCGGGGCGGGAAGCGACTACGAGGAGGAAGAGCCGCTGCGCGCGGCCTTGTTTAGCAGCGACCAGATGGTGGCGCACGGTAAGCTGCTCGCGAGCCGCCACCGGCTCGCGCAGACGCACCGTCCCGACCGCCTGCTGGCGCGCCTCGCGTCCAACGAGCGCGTGCTGGAGAACGTGGCGCGCCAGCTGCGCCAGGCCGTCGCCAAGGACCGGCCGGTGACGCCGGCGTCCGAATGGCTGCTGGACAACATGTACCTGATCGACGAGGAGGTCCGCACCGCGCGGCGCCACCTCCCGCGCGGCTACAGCCGGGAGCTGCCGCGGCTGGCCGAGGCCTCGCCGGAGACCGACGGCACCTCGCCGCGCGTGCACGACCTCGCGCTGGAGGCCATCGCGCATGCCGACGGGCGCCTGAGCCGCGGTACGCTGAGCCGCTTCGTCGCCGCCTACCAGACCGTGCAGCCGCTCAAGCTCGGCGAGCTGTGGGCGTTCCCGATCATGCTGCGCCTCGCGCTGATCGAGAACCTGCGCCGCGTGGCGGTGCGCGTGGCCGCGGCGCTGGACGAGCGCGACCTCGCCGAGACCTGGGCCTCGCGCATGCTGCAGGCCGCCGAGGAACGGCCCAGCGACCTGATCCTCGTGATCGCCGACATGGCGCGCTCGAGCCCGACGATGAGCAGCGCGTTCGTCGCCGAATTCGCGCGCCGCCTGCAGGGCCAGGGCGCGGCGCTGGCGCTGCCGCTCACGTGGATGGAGCAGCGGCTGTCCGACGCCAGCGAGACCATCGAGCACCTGGTGCATCTCGAGAGCCAGAAGCAGGCGGCCAGCCAGGTGTCGGTCTCCAACAGCATCGGCAGCCTGCGCCTGCTCGGGGCCACGCACTGGCCGGAATTCGTCGAGACGCTCAGCAGCGTGGAGCAGATCCTGCGCGAGGATCCGATCGGCGTCTACGGCCGCATGGACTTCGGCACCCGCGACACCTACCGCCACGCGGTCGAGAGCGTGGCGCGCGCCGGCGGCGGCGACGAACCCGCCGTCGCGCGCAAGGCGATCGAGCTCGCCACCGCGGCGCGCGAGCGCCTGCAGGCCGCGACCGGCGACGACGCCGACGAGCGCGAGGCCCACGTCGGCTACTGGCTGATCGCCAACGGCCGCCCCGTCCTCGAATCGGCGATGAACGCGCGCCGCACGGGCTTCCTGAACCGCGCGGGACATTCGCCGCTGCCGGCCTACATCGGCGGCATCGTCGCGTTCGCGATGCTGATGTCGCTGGGCCCGATGCAGCAGGCGGCGCACGAGCTGGACCTGCAGCTGTGGTCGCCCAAGGGCATCGTGCTCGTGCTGCTGCTGATGCTGGCGACGAGCCAGCTGGCGTTGTCGCTGGTCAACTGGATCGTCACGCTGAGCGTCACGCCCGAGGCCTTGCCGCGCATGGACTACACGATGGGCATCGCGCCGCGTTCGCGCACGCTGATCGCCGTGCCCACGCTGCTGGGCAAGCACGCGGACGTCGACACGCTGGTCGACGCGCTGGAGGTGCGCTTCCTCGCCAACCGCGACCCGAACCTGCAGTTCGCGCTGCTGACCGACCTGCGCGACGCCAAGCAGGAGACGCTGCCCGAGGACGCCGACCTGGTCGACTACGCCGCGCTGCGCATCGAGGCGCTGAACAAGCGCTACGCGGAGCCCGACGGCGGCAACCAGCAGCGGCCGCATCCGTTCATTCTGCTGCACCGGCCGCGCCGCTGGAACGCGGCCGAGAACGCCTGGATGGGCTGGGAACGCAAGCGCGGCAAGCTGGCCGACCTCAACGCGCTGCTGCGCGGGCGGCCGGACGCCGAGAAGGCGTTCGCGCGCATCGTCGGCGACACGCTGTCGCTGCAGGACGTGCGCTACGTCATCACGCTGGACTCCGACACCCAGCTGCCGCGCGAGTCGGCCGGCGAGATGGTGTCGGCGATGGCGCACCCGCTGAACCGGCCGCGCTTCGGCAGCGGCGTGAAGAAGGACGTGGTCGTCGAGGGCTACGGCATCCTGCAGCCGCGCGTTGGGCTGAACCTGCCCAGCGTCGGCCGCTCGGGCTACGCGCGCATGTTCGGCGGCGAGCCGGGCATCGATCCGTACACGCGCGCGGTGTCCGACGTCTACCAGGACCTGCTCGGCGAAGGCTCGTTCGTCGGCAAGGGCATCTACGACGTCGACGCCTTCGAGCGCGCGACGCACGACAGCATGCCGGAGAACCGCATCCTCAGCCACGACCTGATCGAGGGCTGCTATGCGCGTTCGGGGCTGCTGTCGGACGTGCAGCTGCTCGAGGACACGCCGGCGCGCTACAGCGCCGACATGGCGCGCCGGCACCGCTGGGTGCGCGGCGACTGGCAGCTGATCGGCTGGCTGCGGCGCCGCCTGCACGCGCTGCCGGGCGCGCCGCGCAATCCGCTGTCGGCGCTGTCGAAGTGGAAGCTGTTCGACAACCTGCGCCGCAGCCTCGTGCCCGCGGCGCTGATCGCGCTGGCCGTGCTCGGATGGGCGCGCCTGCCCGAGCCGTTCATGTGGACGCTGCGCATCGTCGTGATCGTGGGCATCGTGCCGTTCGCCGCCCACGTGATGGGCCTGGCGCGCGCGCCGATCAACTGGATGACGGCCTCGCCCTCGCCCAAGCGCCTGATGCCGCTGGCGCTGCAGCTGATGCAGCTCGGGCACACGCTCGCCTGCCTGCCCACCGAGGCCGTGGCGACGCTGGACGCGATCGGCCGCACGATCTGGCGCATGGTGCGCGGCCGCCGCCTGCTCGAATGGGTGGCCTCGGCCGACATCCGCCAGGGCAATCCGCCCGGCACGATGGCCGCGCTGCGCGACAACATCCGCGGCCTGTGGGCCGGCCCGACGCTGGCGGTGCTCATCTCCGCCCTGCTCGCCCACGTGCGCCCGTGGTCCATCGCGGCCGCCGCGCCGCTGCTGCTGCTGTGGTTCTTCTCGCCGCTGATCGTGTGGTGGGCCGACCGTCCGCTGGCGCAGCCGCGCAGCGAGCTCAACGCCGCGCAGCGCAAGTTCCTGCGCCGCGTCGCCCGCCGCACCTGGGCGTTCTTCGAGACCTTCGTCGGCTCGGAGGACAACCACCTGCCGCCCGACAACGTGCAGCTGCATCCGGTGGCGCGCGTCGCGCACCGCACCTCGCCCACCAACATCGGCTTCTCGCTGCTGGCCAACCTGACGGCGCGCGACTCGGGCTTCATCACGCTGGACCAGATGCTCACGCGCATCGCCGCCACCGTCACGACGCTGGAGCAGCTGGAGCGCCATCGCGGCCACTTCTACAACTGGTACGACACGCAGTCGTTGCTGCCGCTGGCGCCGCGCTACATCTCCACGGTCGACTCGGGCAACCTCGTCGCCCAGCTGATGACGCTGCGCATGGCGCTGCTCGCGCTGCCGTCGGAGGCGCCGTTCTCGCCGCTGTGGTGCCTGGGCGTGTCCGACCTGCTGGCGCTCACGCGCGAGAGCCTGCCCGCGGGCACGCACCTGCCCGCGCTCGATCGCGCGGACAAGCTGGTCAACGCCGCGTGCATCGACATGCCGCGCTCCACCGCGAAGCTGCAGGCGGTGCTCGAGGCGTTCGAGACCGCGTCGCGCGAAGTGCTGTCTGCCGTCGAGGTCGCGCTGTCCGGCGAGGCGCACAAGGCCGACGCCGACGAGGACACCGGCGAGGCGCTGCGCTGGGCGCGCTCGCTGGTCGCGCAGTGCGAGGCCGGGCGCGACGAGTTCACGGCGTTTGGCGCCCTGGCGCTGCCGCTGGCGACCGATGCCTCCCCCGCCGCCGTCGACGCCGCGGCCGAGGCGCCGCTGCCCACGCTGGCCGTGCTCGCGTCGCTGGACATCGGCGAGGCGCGCGTCTACCTCGACCGCATCGAGGAGCTCGCGCGCCGCGTCGAGGCGCTGAGCGAGCAGGAGCAGCTGTTCATGTACGACGACCGCCGCCACCTGATGGCGATCGGCTACAACGTCGACGAACGCGCGCTGGATGCCGGCCACTACGACCTGCTGGCCTCCGAGGCCCGGCTGGGCATCTTCACGGCGATCGCGCGCGGCCAGCTGCCGCAGGAAAGCTGGTTCGCGCTCGGCCGGCTGCTGACGGCGCACGACGGCAATCCGGTGCTCATGTCGTGGAGCGGCTCGATGTTCGAGTATCTGATGCCGCCGCTGATCATGCCCAACTTCGAGCAGACGCTGCTCGACCAGACCTGCCGCGCCGCGGTGCGCCGCCAGATCGACTACGGCCGCGAGCGCGGCGTGCCCTGGGGCATCTCGGAGTCCGGCTACAACGCCACCGACACCGCGCTCAACTATCAGTACCGCGCGTTCGGCGTGCCGGGCCTCGGGCTGAAGCGCGGGCTCGGCGACGAGCTGGTGATCGCGCCGTACGCGACCGCGATGGCCACGATCGTCGAGCCGGTCGCGGCCACCGCCAACCTGCAGCGCCTGGCATCGCTGGGCGCATCCGGCGAGTACGGCTTCTACGAGGCCGTCGACTACACCCCGATGCGCGTGCCGCGCGGCCAGACCAAGGCCGTGGTGCGGTCGTTCATGGCGCACCACCAGGGCATGAGCCTGCTGGCCATCGAGCAGGCGCTGGGCCACTCGCGCATGCAGCAGCACTTCGCGTCCGACCGCAGCGTGCAGGCCACGCTGATGCTGCTGCACGAACGCGTGCCCAAGGACGTGATGCCGGTCGTCGCCGAAGCGACGATGGAGCCATCGGCGCCGCGTTCGGTGTCGGCCACCACCGAGACCCCGTTGCGCCTGTTCACCGATCCGCTGACGCCCACGCCCGAGGTCCAGCTGCTGTCCAACGGCAGCTACCACGTGATGGTCACGCAGGCCGGCGGCGGCTACAGCCGCTACAAGGACATGGCCGTCACGCGCTGGCGCGAGGACGCGACGCGCGACGAATGGGGCAGCTACGCCTACCTGCGCGACGTCGACTCCGGCGAGTACTGGTCGACGTCGTTCCAGCCGGCCGGCCGCAAGGCGACCGACTACCAGGCCATCTTCACCGAAGGCCGCGCCGAGTTCCGCCGCCGCGACGCGGGCATCGACACGCACACCGAGATCGCCGTGTCGCCCGAGGACGCCATCGAGCTGCGCCGCATCCGCATCAAGAACACGACACGGCGCGTGCGCACGATCGAGGTCACCAGCTACTGCGAGGTGGTGCTGATGACGCCGGCGGCCGACGTGCAGCACCCGGCCTTCGGCAAGCTGTTCGTGCAGACCGAGCTGGTCGACGGCCTGCCCGCCCTGCTGGCCAACCGCCGGCCGCGCGCGGAAAAGGATCCGTCGCCGTGGATGTTCCACCTGATGGCCGTGCACGCGCCGCGCGGCGCGGAGGTGTCGACCGTCACGCACGAGACCGACCGTGCCCGCTTCATCGGCCGCGGCGGCAGCCTGCGCGCGCCGGCGGCGATGTTCGGGGGCGATGCGCTGTCGAACTCGCAAGGCTCGGTGCTCGACCCGGTGGCCGCGAGCCGCTGCGCGATCACGCTGCAGCCGGACCAGACCGTGATCGTCGATCTGGTCCACGGCGTGGGCGACCAGCGCGCCGACTGCCTGACGCTGATCGAGAAGTACCGCGACCGCCGCCTCGCCGATCGCGTGTTCGACCTCGCGTGGACGCACAGCCAGGTGCTGCTGCGCCAGCTCAACGCGAGCGAGGCCGACGCGCAGCTGTACGCGCGCCTGGCCGGCGCCGTGCTGTTCAGCCAGGGCGCGCTGCGCGCGGATCCGTCCATCATCCGGCAGAACCGGCGCGGCCAGTCGGGCCTGTGGGGCTACGCGATCTCGGGCGACCTGCCCATCGTCCTGGTGCAGATCTCGGACGTGGCCAACCTCGAGCTGGTGCGCCAGCTCGTCATGGCGCACGCGTGGTGGCGCCTGAAGGGTCTCGCGGTCGACCTGGTGGTGTGGAACGAGGAGCGCGACGTCTATCGCCAGCGCCTGCACGAACAGATCATGGGCCTGATCGCCGCGGGCGTGGAAGCGCACGTGGTCGATCGTCCGGGCGGCATCTTCGTGCGCCACGCGGACCAGATCCCGCAGGAGGATCGGGTGCTGCTGCTGTCGGTGGCGCGCGCCGTCCTCAGCGACCGCCAGGGCTCGCTCGCCGAGCAGCTCAACCGCCGCCTGCGCACCGAACGGCGCACGGCGCCCAAGGGCAACCTGCGCCCCGGCCCCGGCCCCGAGCGCCGCCTCGCGCCCTTCGTGGCGACGCGCAGCGCGCGTCCCGAGACGAGCGCGGCGCAGCAGCGCGTGCCCACCGGCGACCTCACGCTGTTCAACGGCTACGGCGGCTACAGCATGGGCGGCCGCGAGTACGTCATCGCGCCGCCGACGAGCGTGCGCACGCCCGCGCCGTGGGCCAACGTGATCGCCAATCCGGACTTCGGCACGGTGATCTCGGAATCCGGCGCCTGCTACACCTGGGCCGAGAACGCGCACGAATGGCGCCTCACGCCGTGGCACAACGATCCGGTGTCCGACCCGAGCGGCGAGACCTTCTACCTGCGCGACGAGGAGACCGGCGTCGCCTGGATGCCCAACGGCATCGCGTTGAACCCCGACGGCACGCCGGGCCGCGCGGCCGTCGCGCGCCACGGCTTCGGCTACAGCACGTTCGAGCAGAACGCGCAGGGCATCCGCAGCGAGCTGAAGGTGTTCTGCGCGATCGACGCGCCGATCAAGTTCTCGATGCTGACGATGCGCAACGACTCCGGCCGAGCGCGCCGCATCAGCGCCACCGGCTATGTCGAGTGGGTGCTGGGCAGCCTGCGGCCGGCGACGGCGCCGCACATCGTCACCGACCACAACGACGACGGCCCGGCCACCGCGCGCAACCCGTACAGCGGCGATCACGCCGACTACATGGGCTTCTTCGACGTCGATGCCGAACACCAGCTCGCCGGCTCGATGACCTGCGACCGCACCGAGTTCATCGGCCGCAACGGCAGCCTGCTCGAGCCGATGGCGCTGCGCCGCGCGGGACTGTCGGGCCGCACCGGCGCGGCGCTCGACCCGTGCGCGGCATTCCAGGTGCCGCTGGACCTCGCCGAGGGCGAGACGCGCACCGTGGTGTTCCGCCTCGGCATGGGCAAGAACCATGGCGACGCCGAGCGCATCGCGCTGCAGTTCCGCAGCGATGCCGCCGCGCAGGCGGAGTTCGACCGCGTCGTCGCGCACTGGACGAAGACGCTGGGCGCCGTGCAGGTGCGCACGCCCGATGCCGCACTCAACGCGCTGGCCAACGGCTGGCTGGTCTACCAGACGATCTCGTGCCGGCTGTGGGCGCGCAGCGGCTACTACCAGTCGGGCGGCGCGTTCGGCTTCCGCGACCAGTTGCAGGACGCGATGGCGCTGGTGCACGCGCGCCCGGAGCTGCTGCGCGCGCAGCTGCTGCTCGCCGCGAGCCGGCAGTTCGAGGAAGGCGACGTGCAGCACTGGTGGCACCCGCCGCAGGGGCGCGGCGTCCGCACGCACATCAGCGACGACTACCTGTGGCTGCCGATGGCGCTGTGCCGCTACGTCGAGGCCACCGGCGACCACGCGGTGCTCACCGAGCAGGTGCCCTTCATCGAGGGCAGGCCGCTGAAGGACGAGGACGAGTCGTACTTCGACATGCCCAGCGTGTCGCACAGGACGGCCACGCTGTACGAGCACGCGGCGCTGGCCGTCAAGCACGGGCTGCGCCTCGGCGCGCACGGCCTGCCGCTGATGGGCGGCGGCGACTGGAACGACGGCATGAACCTGATCGGCGAGCACGGCAAGGGCGAGAGCGTGTGGATGGCGTTCTTCGTCTGCGAGGTGCTGCGCGAGTTCGCCAACCTGGCGCGCGCCCACCAGGACGACGCGTTCGCGCAGGCCTGCGGCGAGGCGCGCGACAAGCTGGCCGTGTCCGTCGAGGCCAACGCCTGGGACGGCGAGTGGTACCGCCGCGCCTACTTCGACGACGGCACGCCGCTGGGCACCGCCACGGGCGTCGAGTGCCAGATCGACTCGATCGCGCAGAGCTGGTCGGTGCTCTCGGGCATCGCGCCGCGCGAGCGCGCGAAGAAGGCGCTCGATTCGCTGGCCTCGCGGCTGGTCAATCCGCAGCAGCGCATCGTCAAGCTGCTCGACCCGCCGTTCAACGGCAAGGGCCCGAACCCCGGATACATCAGCGGGTACGTCCCCGGCGTGAGAGAGAACGGCGGCCAGTACACGCACGGCGCGATCTGGGCCGCGATGGCGTTCGCGGCCAGCGGCGACGCGCGCCGTTCGTGGGACATCGTCGACATGATCAACCCGGTCAACCACTCGCGCACGCCGGCGGAGGTGTCGGTCTACAAGGTGGAGCCCTACGTGATGTCGGCCGATGTCTACAGCGTGGCGCCGCACACGGGCCGCGGCGGCTGGAGCTGGTACACCGGCTCGGCGGGCTGGATGTACCGCCTGCTGGTCGAGGCGGTGCTGGGGCTGCGGCTGGAGGTGGTCGACGGCCACGCCTCGCTGCTGCTCGACCCGCGCATCCCGCCGCACTGGAGCAGCTTCGAGGTGGACTACGTGCACAAGACGACGCTCTTCCGCCTGCAGTTCGACCGCAGTGGCCACGAGAGGGAGCCGCAGGTCACGCTCGACGGCCGCGCGCTCGGCACCAGCCGGCTGCCGCTGTACGACGACGGGCGCCGGCACAGCGTACAGATCGCGTTGCCGTCGATGACGCCGGTGCCCACGGGCGAATCGAGCGAACTGCTGCTGTGATGTCCCGATGCCCGTGAGCGGTCAGAATCCGGACTCCACTTCCGGATTCGACCGCCCATGCTGCATCACCTGTCCGTCGGCGTCGCCGACCTGCGCCGTTCCGCGGCCTTCTACGACGCCGCGCTCGGTGCCCTCGGCTTCGTGCGCGTGTGGGGCGACCTCGAGGGCGGCGCGAACGACCGGGCCGCCGGCTACGGCGGCGCAGGCGGCGGCGACAAGTTCGCGATCAAGCAGCGCACGGCCGCTCCGATCGCGCCGCCCGCCGGCTTCCACATCGCGTTCGCCGCGGCCGACCACGCGGCGATCCACCGCTTCCACGCGGCCGCGCTCGCCAACGGCGGCACCGACAACGGCGCCCCCGGCCCGCGCCCGCACTACGGGCCGCACTACTACGCCGCGTTCGTCATCGACCCCGACGGCTACCACGTCGAGGCCGTGCTCAATGCGCCGGCGGCCTGAAACGAAAAATCCCGGCACGTGGCCGGGATCGTTCAGGTCGGGCCGCCCGCTCACAGGCGGTCGATGCCCTTCTTGACCTGTTCCTTCGCATCGCCGTAGCCCGCCTGGGTCTTGCCCTTGGCCTGGTCGACCAGGCCTTCGCCCTGCAGCTTCCGGTTGCCCACCATCTTGCCGGCGGCTTCCTTGATGTTGCCCTTGGCCTCGGTCGCGCGGCCTTGCACTTGGTCCTTGTTCATGACGAACTCCTTGGGTTGATTGCGGATCGGTGATCCGTTGTTCTTCATTCGGCAAGGGCTGTGCCCAATACGCGGCCGTGGCGGGCGCCGGTAGACTCGGCGCCGTCAGCACATCGACGACAGCCCGGGGACCCATGCGTCCCAGCGGGCGGATTTCCGAGGAGGAGACGACATGGCGATCCCGCGATCGGCCCGGATGGGCGAACTCATGCGCAAGACGGCGCTGTTGCTGGTGACGACGCTGGCCGGCCCGGCCCGCGCGGCCGACGCCGACATCGGCCCCGCGCACTTCTTTCAGAACCCGCGCATGACCGGTGCCGAGATCTCGCCCGACGGCCGGACCGTCGCGCTCGCGGCGGCGCCGGGCAAGGACGGCCGCGTGCGCCTGGTCACGCTGGACCTGAAGACGATGAAGCTGACGCCGGTGGTCGCGTTCGACGACTCCGACGTCTACAGCTTCCATTGGGTCAACGACCACCGGCTGGTGTTCAACCTGTACGACCGCCAGGCCTCGCTGGGCAAGCTGGAGGAAGACCGCGATGCCGGCGGCCTCTACGGCGTGGACGCCGACGGCAGCCATCTGCGGCTGCTGATCCGCCAGAACTGGGGCGGCTGGATCGTGCACGGCGAGGACCCGCAGGCGCAGCCGCCCAACACCGTGTTCCTCGGCACGATCGGCGATCGCACCGGCGACGAGGTCTACGTCTATCGCATCGACGAGTTCGACCTCAAGCACGCGGACTACCGGCGCCTCGAACGGCTGGACACCGTGCGCGGCCGCGCGGTGGAGATCGACACGCCGCCGCACACCTCGGGCTGGGTGTTCGACCGCCAGGGGCAGCTGCGCGTGATCACGACCGTCGAGGACAACCGCACCAAGGTCCTCGCGCGCGCATCGGCCGACGCGCCCTGGAGCGAACTCGGCGCGTTCGAGACCTATTTCCCGGTCAACGCGTTCGCGCCGGAATACATCGACGAGAACGGCACGCTGTACGTCAAGTCGCGGCGCACCGGCAACACCGCGGCGGTATGGACATACGACCTGGCCCATCGCCAGTTCGGCGCGGAGCCCTTCCTGCACACCGACGGCTACGACCTCGACCCGGACTTCCTGAGCGCCGACGGCAAGCTCGCCGGCCTGCGCTACGTGGTCGACGCGCAAGTCACGCAATGGCTGGATCCGAAGCTGGAGGCGCTGCAGGCCGCGATCGACAAGAAGCTTCCGACCACGGTCAACGAGCTGCACGTGGCCTCGCGTGGCGACGGTCGCTTCGTGGTGATCCATGCCTATTCCGACCGCGTGCCGGGCCTGTGGTTCCTGTACGGCACCGCCGACGGCAAGCTGGTGCAACTCGGCAACGAGCAGCCGGACGTCGACCCGAAGCAGATGGCCAGGCTGGAGCAGGTTCACTACCGCGCGCGCGACGGCCTGGACATCCCCGCCTGGCTCACCGTGCCGCACGGCGCCGAGCGCAGGAACCTGCCGCTGGTGGTCCTGGTGCACGGCGGCCCGTTCGTGCGCGGACGCGAATGGGAATGGAATCCCGAGCTGCAGTTCCTGGCCGCCCACGGCTATGCGGTGCTGGAGCCCGAGTACCGCGGCAGCACCGGTTACGGCAGCAAGCTTTTCCTGGCCGGCTGGAAGCAATGGGGGCTGGGCATGCAGAACGACGTCGCCGATGGCGTCAAGTGGGCGATCGCGCAGGGCATCGTCGATCCCAAGCGCGTGTGCATCGCCGGTGCGAGCTATGGCGGCTATGCGACGCTGATGGGGCTGGTCAACGATCCCGACCTGTATCGCTGCGGCGTCGACTGGGTCGGCGTCACCGACATCGACCTGCTGTTCGATTCGCACTGGAGCGACGCGTCGGACGCCTGGAAGCGCTACGGCCTGACCAAGCTGGTGGGCGACCAGAGGACGGATGCGGCGCAGTTCAAGGCGACGTCGCCGATCGCGCAGGTGGCGCGCATCCATGCCCCCGTGCTGCTGGCCTACGGCGGCAAGGACGTGCGCGTGCCCATCGAGCACGGCGAACGCTTCCACGATGCGCTGATGAAGCAGGCCGGGGCGCAGTCGGAATGGATCGTCTACGGCGACGAAGGCCACGGCTGGCGCAGCATGGACACGCGCATCGACTTCTGGAACCGCGTCACGAAGTTCCTCGACGCCAACATCGGCGCGCACTGAGCCCGCGCCGAAACGACGACGGCGCCCGGCACCGCATCGCTGTGGAGCGCGGGCGCCGTGCGGCGCGTGCGACTTCAGTGAAAGAAGAAGTACAGGATCACCAGTACGAAGACCGGCACGCCCAACAACCAACCGACGAGATACTTGCCCATGATGATGTCTCCTGGAACATGGAGGCGACGAATCGCCGGGTCCGGTCGACGCTCTTGAAGAGGCGCTTTCCGGGGATGCGCAAGGCCGGCGCCGCGACGCCGGCCCGGTGAATCAGCTGCGGATCAGCTGGCCGTCCGCGTCGCGCCACGAGCTCTCGAACGCGAGCGCGTCGTCCGCGTTGCGCGGGCGCACGCCCATCAGGATACCGCCGTCGCGGATGCCCGATTCGTATTCGGCCACGCGTTCCTCGGGGATGCCCCAGCCGATCAGCGCGCCCACGAGCCCGCCCGCGGCGCCGCCCGCGCCCGCGCCCGCGAGGGCTGCGGCGATCGGGCCGGCGATGACGAGACCCAGGCCCGGCAGCACGAGGCTGGTGCCGACCGCGGCGACCGCGGCGGCGATCGCGCCGACGGTGCCGCCGATCGCGCCGCCGATGCCCGCGCCCTCGGCGGCCTTGGTGCCCAGCTCGGTGGCGACGACGGCGTCCGGCGAGAAGTGGCGCGCGCGGGTGTCGTCGGACATCACGAGGTTGACGTCGTCGCGGTCGTAGCCGCGCGAGGCGACGGACGAATACGCGCGCTCGGCGCTGTCCCGGTCGGGAAACAGTCCTGTGACGAGGCGGGGATCGGCCATGGGGTTCTCCTGAAGTTGAAAGGTCTCCCGAGCCGGCGCCTGCATCTCGCAACCACCGGTCGGATTCGTTTCAACTTCAGCAAGCGAGAGGCCTGCCCTGCTCGCATTTCGCAGCCGGGGCGGCTGCGCGCGCGTTCAGCGGCGGATGCGGCCCGTCGCCAGCGACTTCACCAGCGGCACCGTCATCATCAGCGCGGCCGAGCCGGCCAGCGCCATCGGGATGAACGAATGCGTCCACGCCATCGCCGCGGCGCCGACGAGGATCGTGGCCTGGCCGGCAAGCCACAGGCGCAGGGGACGGCGATGGGAGGCGTTGCGGTTGGTCATGGCGTGCAGCGTGGCAGAGTACGGCGCACGGGGCGCCGCGAGGCGCCCAGTCTCGCCGCGCCGGCACTCGGGCGATCCGCCGATCAGGCCGCCGTTCGCAGCGCAGATCGGCGCACCGCACGGGCGCGGCGATTGCCTCGCACGGGCGATGAACAGTCCCCTGCCCGCGTACACCCGCCGCCTCGTCCCGACGCTGCTCACCTCGACGCCGACGGCGCGCCGCGCGTTCCGCTGCCGCTGCGGACGCCCCGTCTTCTTCCGCAACGGGATGTGCCTGGCGTGCAGGACGCCGCTCGGCTACGACCCCGATCTCGTCCTGCTGCGCCCGCTGGCGCCCACGCGCGACCCGCAGGTGTTCCGCGCGATGCGCACGCGCGGCATCGGCATGACGGCGCCGCTGACCACCTATCGCCGCTGCGCCAACTGGACTTCGGCGGCGCCCTGCAACTGGCTGTTGCCCGACAACGAGGAGGCCAGGCTCAAGCCGTTCTGCCGCTCGTGCCGCCTCGACCGCACGGTGCCCGATCCGGCCGACCGCGACAACGCCGAGCTGTGGCTGAAGGTCGAGGACGCCAAGCGCGCGCTGGTGTCCCAGCTGATCGCGCTGAAGCTGCCGGTCGAGTCCAAGGTCAGCGAGAACCCCGGGCAAGGCGTGATGTTCGACCTGCTCAGGTCGCCCGTCGACGGCCCGCGCGTGATGACGGGCCACGACGACGGCCTGATCACGCTGGACATCGAGGAAGCCGACGACGTGCACCGCGAGACCATCCGCTCGCAGATGCACGAGCCCTACCGCACGCTGATCGGCCACCTGCGCCACGAGATCGGCCACTATTACTGGCAACGCCTGGTGCGCGGCACCGAATGGGAAGAGCCCTGCCGCGGCATCTTCGGAGACGACCGCGCCGACTACGGCCAGGCGCTGCAGGACTACTACGCCAGCGGCGCCCCGTTCGACTGGAAGGACCGCCACGTCAGCGCCTACGCGTCGGCGCATCCGTACGAGGACTGGGCCGAGACCTGGGCGCACTACCTGCACATGATCGACTCGCTCGACACGGCGCGCAGCTTCGGCCTGGTCGCCCACCACGACGAGATCCAGTTCGAGGCGTTCACGTCCCTGGTGCTGCACCCCGAGGACGCCGGCGCGGCCGCGTCGGCCGACGACCTCGCCTTCCTGTCGGTGGTCAACGGCTGGATCGAGCTGACCGGCGCGCTCAACGAGGTGACGCGCAGCATGGGAGAGCCGGACTTCTACCCGTTCGTGCTGTCCAAGCCCGCCGTGCGCAAGCTGCACTTCATTCACAAGGTGGTGAAGAACGCGGCCGGCGGCTGGGCGCGCGGCGGCTCGCCGACGGGCGCCGGCGGCGTGGCCATCGGCGACGGATCGTCCACCGGCGCGGGCGGCGGCGCCATCGGCGGCGATTCCGGCGGCGCCGGCGGCGCGGACGGCGGCAATCCGGTGTCGGGCGGCACCGGCACGCTGCCGCCGCCGGACCGGGTGGAGACGCCGGTCATCGCTTGAGCGCCTGTTCGAGCTGCGCCTTGGTCATGCGCGACCGGCCCGCAAGGCCGGCGCGCTTGGCGTCCGCGTAGAGCTGGGCCCGCGTGCGGCCCTGGGCGCCGATGTGCGAATGCCCGCCGCCGCGCCTGGCGGGCGACATGTCGTTGAGCGACGCCGCGCCGGCTTGCGTGGCCTCGCCGTGCTGCGCGCGCGTCTTGTTGACGGTGCGCGCCGCGATCTCCTCGGCGAGCTTCTCGCCTCTGCCGCGCGACAGCAGGCCGTTCTTGATGTCCGTGTACTGGCGCTCGCGTTTCGCGCTCCATGGCCCCTGGGGCATGACGATTCTCCCGCTGCGGTCGGCGCCCGGTGCAGGCGCCCTCGCCTCCAGGCGGCAACGTGCATGCCCAGGCGGACGAGCTCAGGGCGTGCGGGTCGACGCGAAGCCGCCCGGCGCGCGCGCCACGACGCCGCTGCGAACGGCCTGCGCGGCATCGAGCGCGTCGCGCACGTCCTGCATCGCGAACGGCTTGACCAGGTAGCGGTCGAAGCCCGCTTCGGCGGCGCGGGCGCGATCCTCGGCACCGCCGTGGCCGGTCACGGCCACCAGCAGCACGTCCTGCGTGTTGCCCTGGCCGCGCACGCGGCGCACCGTCTCGACGCCGTCGAGCGAGGGCATGCCGATGTCGACGAACGCGATGTCCGGCGGCGAGCCGACGATGGACGCCACCGCCGCCAGCCCGTCGTGCACGACCTCCACGCGATGGCCCAGCAGTTCGAGCATCGTGCCGAAACTGTGCGAGAAGTCGACGTTGTCGTCGGCGAGCAGCACCGACAGCGCCGGCTCGCCGTTGACCGGCAGCGTCGGGCTGGCGGCCGCCGGCGCGGCATCGGCGACCGCGCTCGCGTCCATCGGCAGCGTCAGCGCGAAGCGCGCGCGGCGCGCGCCCGGCGGACGCCGTCCCTGCAGGCCGCCGCCGTGCAGCGTCGCCACCTGCAGCGCCAGCGCGACGCCGAGTCCCAGCGCCGCGACGTCGACGTTCTCGAGCGCCGGCGAAGGCTCGTCGAGATCGGCGGCGCTTGCCACGGTCAGCGACAGCACCTGGCCGTCGACCTGCGGCACGATGCGGATCGCGCTGCCGCGCTCGGCGTGCCGCGCGATGTCGGTGACCAGGTGGCCCAGCGCCTGCGCGATGCGCTGGGCATCGCCGCGCAGGCGCGGCAACGCGTCGAACCCGGGGGCCGGCGCCAGCGTCATCTCCTGGGCCTGCAGCGTCGGCTGCAGGCGGTCGTCGAGCCCGCGCAGCACGGCGGCGAGTTCGAACGTGCCCGGCTGCAGGCTCGCGTGGTCGCCTGACAGCCGCGCCAGGTCCGACAGCTCGTCGGCGATGCGCATCAGGTTGCCGACCTGGCGTTCCATGATGCCGCGCGTGCGCAGCCGGCCGGCCGGGTCGTTGTCGGTCAGGCGCAGCAGCTCGATGCCGTTGGACAGCGGCGCCAGCGGATTGCGCAGGTCGTGCGCGAGGCCGGCCAGGAACGCGTGGCGCTGGCGATGCGCGATCGCGGCGCCGTGGATCGCGGCGTCGCGCTCGGCGCGCACGGCCGCCAGCGCCGCCTGGGCGTCGGCGAGCGCGGTCTGCAAGCGCTGCAATTCATCGGCAGTGGACGACATCCGTAACGCCTCCTCGCGGGCCTTGGCGATCGTCTCGACGTCGCGGTCGCGCTGATCCCGCAGTTCCGCGATGTGGGCCGAGGCGGCGCGAAGGCGCGCCGCGAGCACCACGACGAAGGCCACCAGGGCCACGCAGATCAGGATGAGGAACGCGATGACGGACTCTCGACGGGAACGCGCCGCCGGCGTCGAACACGAACGTCGTCGACGGGCGGCGCGCCGGCCTCGACCGGACGGGCCGAGGCTCAGGAACGAACAGGGGAAGCGCTCAGGACGGCGCGTGGCGGCGGCGCCGTTCCACCGCTTCGATCTTGAGCAGCTGCCGGTACTTGGTGACCGTGCGGCGGGCCACCTGCAGGCCCTGCGTGGCCAGCTGGCGCGCGATCTCGGCATCGGACAGCGGCGCCGTGGGGGCCTCGGCCTCGATGATGTCCTTGATCAGGCCGCGGATCGCGGTGCCGGAGCAGGCGCCGCCGCTCGCGGTGGTCATCGCGCGCGAGAAGAAGTACTTCAGCTCGAACACGCCGATCGGCGTGGCCATGTACTTGTTGTTCGTCACGCGCGACACGGTCGATTCGTGCAGGCCCAGCTCGTCGGCGATCTCGCGCAGGCCCAGCGGCTTCATCGCCATCGCGCCGAACTCGAGGAAGTGCTTCTGGCGCGAGACGATCGCCTCGGCCACGCTGAGGATGGTCGAGAAGCGCTGCTCCACGTTGCGCATCGTCCACTTGGCTTCCTGTAGGTGCGTGGCCATCTCGGCGTTCTGGCCGCGGCGATGGCGCTGGAACAGTTCCGCGTAGACCTGGTTCAGGCGCACCTTCGGGATGATCGCGGGATTGAGCTGCACGTTCCACTGGCCGCGCACCTTGCGCACGATGACGTCCGGGATCACGTACTGCAGCTGCGTCGAGCCGAAGCGCCAGCCCGGGCGCGGGTCGAGGCGGCGGATGCGGTCGCAGACGGCCTCGATCTCGGCCGGCGTGCGGCCGAGCGCGCGCGCCATCGTGCTGACGTCCTTGGCCGCGAGGCAGTTCAGGTGCTCGCCGATGATGTGGCTGGCGATCTCGCGGGCGTCCTCGTCCTCGATGGTGGACAGCTGCGCCAGCAGGCATTCCGAGACGCTGCGCGCGGCCACGCCGGCCGGCTCCAGCGCCTGCACGCGCTTCAGCGCGATCTGCATCTCCTCGAGCGTGGCGGCGGGATCGAGGTCGGCGACCGCTATCATTTCCTGCAGGTCGGTGCGCAGGTAGCCGTCGTCGTCCAGCGATTCGACGATCACCTTGGCCAGCACCAGGTCGCGCAGCGACAGCGGCAGCACGGCGAGCTGGCCGTGCAGGTGCGTGGCAAGCGAGGTGGGCACGGCCATCATGTCGAGCGCGCTGGTCTCGTCGTCGTCGGCGCGCTTGCCGGAACCGAGGCCGTCGGCCTGCCACATGTCGCGGTCGCCTTCGCCGGGCAGGTCGCCTTCGGGCGCGGCCATCGTCTCGGCGGCGGCCTCCTGAGCGTCGCGCGCTTCCTGCGCCTCGGCGGCCTGCTCGGGCGAGAGACCCTCGTCGGACGCATCGTCGGGATTGCCGTCCTCTTCCAGGAACGGGTTCTTGCCCAGGGCGTCGTGGACTTGCTGGGCGAACTCGAGCGAGGAGAGCTGCAGCAGTCGGACGGCATGTTGCAGGCGGGGGGACAGCGTCTGTGTCTGGCGCTGTTCGGTGCGGAAGTCCATCGAACCCATTGGTTCCTCCTGAGCTTAGGGGCCCGCGCAGCCGGCAAGACTTGCCGGATTCGCGTTCATGCCTCGATGGATTGCAACGCCCGTGCCAGAAATCGAAGCCGAGGGTAAACCCGCGACTACCCCTAGTTGATTGCTCATAAATGAGGCACTTCAATGCTTTTGTGCAGGCCGCTTGAACGAACAAGCGCTCAATGCTTCATGCAATTGAATAATCGCCGCCAAGGAACCCGGCGCGCGAGGCCCCCGGGCCCCAGAATTGCCGCAACGCGAGAACCGCGTCCGGCGCCTCAGTGCCTCAGCGCCGCGGCGCCGCGGGCCCGCGATGCGGCGCCACCTTCTCGTTGTAGACCTGGTCGATCACCGGGCCCTTGTCGGTGTCGGCGCCGGGGCTGGTCGCGTCCCGGTAGGCCCGGCGTCCGACGTCCTCCTGCTGCTCGGACGCCCGCGCCTGGCTGTGGCTGGACTCGTCGTGTTCGTGCGGCAGCGGCGGCTCGGGGGTGCGGTCGCGCGAGGCCGCCGTGGCGCCTTGCGCGGCGGCGTCGAACGAGGCGGGATGGCGGACGGGATAGACGTGCTTCATCGTTGTCTTTCGTCGTGATGTTCGATCGGCTTCAGAACGTGTAGCCCAGCGCCAGCGTCAGGTTGTTGACGTTGGAGCGGCCCTGGCCCGCGAACTTGAAGTCGTGCTGTTCCCAGCCGAGCGAGCCGCGCAGGCCGCGCGCGACGTTGACGTCCAGCGCGACGCCGTAGCCGAGCCCGAGGCCGGTCGCGCGGCCATCGACCAGCCCGGCATTCGTCGCCGCGCTGACGTGCGTCACGCCGTAGGTCGGGCCGACCTTGCCTTCGATGCCGAAGTTCTCGCCGAGCGGCAGGCGCCCGACGGCGCTCAGGTTGAGGCCGCGCGCGATCACGCTGCCGCCGGCCGCGTCGGCCTTGCCGAAGTTCATCGCGGACAGCTCGACGCCGACGTTGTCTGTGATCATGTTGCCGGCCGTCAGGCTGTACGACGTCGTGCCGCGCGAGCAGGTCAGGCCCGCCACGTCGCCGCACGAGGTGTGGTACGTCGCCTTGCCGACCGACAGGTCGACGAAGCTCTTGCCCGCCTGCGAACCGGCATCCCCAATTTCCTTCGCCAGGTTGGACTGCGAGGATTGGGCCCAGGCACCGTTGGCGAGCACCAGCGCCGCCATGGCGACTGCGCCGTGGGTGAGTGCGCGAAAGGTGGAGGTCATTTCAGATTCCCGTGAAGGAGGACGTTGTGAACTTCTGATGCCCCATTCAGGCAACCACCGTGCCGCGACCGCGCCGCGCCTCGTAGGACGAGGGCCGTTTCGCGGGCGGCCAGCTCCTACACCCGCTCGGGCATGGGCGTTGCCATGTACCTGGTCCCCGCCTGCGGCAGTGCGCGTCTCCTCGCGCCACCGAACCCGGGAAGGAACCGCCGATGTCCGCCCCCGTCTCGCTCCGGTTGTCCGCGCCGCCGCCGCTCGTCCCCGTCCCGGCGCCCGGCAAGGTGTCGCCGCTGATGGCCGCCCACAGCCATGCGCACGCGCTGGTCGCCGGCCTGTGCGAGCCGCTGGTCACCGGCAACCGCGTCGACCTGCTGCAGGACGGGCCGGGCACCTACGCGGCCATGTTCGAGGCGATCGACGGGGCACGCGACCACGTCAACCTCGAGAGCTACATCCTCGAGGCCGAAGGCCCGGGCGAGGAGTTCGCGCGCCGGCTCATCGCCAAGGCCAAGTCCGGCGTGCGCGTCAACGTGCTGTACGACAGCTTCGGCTCGCTGGGCACGCCCGCGAGCTACTTCGAGCACCTGCAGGCCAACGGCGTCAACGTGTGCGAGTACAACCCGCTGCGGCGCCTCGGCAACCTGCTGAGCCGCGCGCTGCACCTGCGCGACCATCGCAAGCTGATGGTGGTCGACGGCCGCGTCGGCTTCATCGGCGGCGTCAACATCAGTTCGGTCTATTCGGCGGGATCGTCGCCGCTGGCGGCGATGTCCGGCTCGGGCGCCGGCGACGGCGAGGCGCCAAAGCCCGGCTGGCGCGACACGCACCTGCGCGTCGAGGGCCCGATCGTCGCCCAGCTGCAGCGGCTGTTCATGCGGCACTGGAGCCGGCATTCGTCGATCGCACTGCGCGGCACGCACTACTTCCCGCCGCTCGCACCCGCCGGCAGCCAGCGCGTCGCGCTCGCCGCCTGCGACGCGGGACGCCGCCGCAACCCGTTCTACCGCGCGCTGCTGTCGGCGCTCGACGCCTCGCAGCACCGCATCTTCCTCACCACCGCCTACCTCGTGCCGACGCGCCGGCTGATGCGCTCGCTGCTGCGCGCCGCGCGGCGCGGCGTCGACGTGCACCTGCTGCTGCCCGGCGTCAGCGACTTCTGGGCGCCGCTGCAGGCCGGCCGCTCGCACTACACGCGGCTGCTGCGCGCCGGCATCCACCTGCACGAACTGCACGACACCTTGCTGCACGCCAAGACCTGCGTGATCGACGGCCTGTGGACGACGGTGGGCTCCAGCAACCTCGACTGGCGCAGCTTCCTGCACAACGCGGAGGCCAACCTCGTGGTGCTCGATGCGGGACTCGCGCAGGAAATGGAGCTTGTATTCATGGCCGACGTCGCGCGCTCGAAGGAGATCGTGCGCGCCGAGTGGGCGAAGCGCGGCTGGCGCCAGCGCCTCGCGGAAATGCTCGCGCGGCGCTTCGAGTTCTTCCTCTGAATGTCACGCGCCGGGCACGGACCAGCAAGAGTTTCCGATCGCCGCGACGGGCACACGATCTGCCGATCAAGGCTCACTTCACCCGTCAACCTGAAAGGCCCCACCATGGACAACCAAGACACCATCGATGTTCTCAACACCCTCATCGAGACCTGCAACGACGGCGAGCGCGGCTTTCGCAACGTGGCCGAACACGTGCACTCGGCCGACCTGAAGACGCTGTTCGCGACACGTGCCAGCGAATGCCACCAGGCCTGCGCCGACCTGCGCGCACAGGTGCTGCAGCTGGGCGGCGATCCGGAAAGCGGCGGCAGCGCCAGCGGCGCGCTGCATCGCGGCTGGGTCTCCCTGCTGGGCACGCTGTCGGGCTACAGCGACAAGTCGCTGCTCGAAGCCTGCGAAAAGGGCGAGGACTCGGCGATGGAGCGCTATCGCGACGCCCTCGACCAGGCGCTGCCCGACAACATCCGCATGCTGATCGAGCGCCAGTACGAAGGCGTCAAGCGCAACCACGCGCAGGTGCGCTCGCTGCGCGACCAGGCGCGCGCGACGGCGTCCTGATCGGCCGACGGGCTTCGCCAGTCATCGCCGGCGCCCGCCTCGTGCGGGCGCTTTCGTTTCGGGAAGGACACGCTCTCGATGAAGCCGAGGGACGCCGGGTCCACGCGGGTCGACGTCCGGCGTTGCGGGTCGCTGCGCGAGCGCGCCGGGGCGATGCCCGCCGCGGTATCGGCGACGCGATGAGACTTGTCCGTCCGCAAGCCGTGTAACGAGCTGTCGCGCGGCCGCTGCCCAGCAGCGGTCTTCGCCGCCAGATTTCCCGTTCCGTGCGGGAAAAACGCACGTTTGCGGCCGGTGTTCCGCCGAATGAGCCCGGCGGTCGATGTCATGCTTTGGTCATGGACTCGAAACAGCTCTTCATCGAACACCTCGCCGGCGAACTGCAGGCCATGGAGGTGGGTCGCGTGCCCATGAACGCCCTGCGCTACCGCGTGCACGCCAAGATGCTGCGCAAGGCGCTGCTGGCCGCGGCGACGCCGTCGCTGCTGGAACGCCAGGGCGGCGCCCATCCGCAGGTCGTGCATGCGCTGTCCAACCGATTCTTCGAGGAAACCGGCCACCTGCTGCAACCCAACGCGACGGCGCACAAGGCCCGCTCGCTGCTGGAGCGCACGCTGGCGACCTGCCGCCAGGCGCGCCAGAAGTAGCGCGCTGTCGTTCATACTCGAGGAGCCGCCGTGGCCGCCAGAATCGCTCGCGCACTGGCGCTCTCCGCCCTGCTCGTCGCGTCGCACGCCGCGCCGGCGGCCGCCGACCTCACCGACACCGAACGCCGCTGGCTCGCCGGCGCGACGCCGCCCGTGGCCTGGGCGCTCAAGCAAGGCATGCCCATCGACATCGTCGTGCTGCCGCAGGCCCAGGCCGGCGCCGCGCCCATCGCGATGGGCTACGACGACGGCCGCTGCAAGCTGGTCTTCGCGATGCGCGGCAACCCGGCCGCCGAATCGACGCTCGCCGCGATCCCCGCCCCGCTGCTCCAGGCCACGCTCGAGGCGATGACCGCCCACGAGATCGGCCACTGCCAGCGCCACCGCAGCGGCGCGTTCGACAGCCTGCCATCGGGCCTGACCGACAAGCCCGACGCGATCGAGTCGCGCCAGCCCACCGCCGAACTGCAGGCGATGGCGCGCGAGATGCGCATCACGCGCCGCGAGGAAGCCTACGCCGACTTGGTGGGCCTGGCCTGGACGCACGCCCATCACGCCGACCAGTACGCCCAGGTGCTCGCCTGGTTCGACGCGGCGCGCTCCGACGAGACGCCGCGCGGCCACCACGACACGCGCCACTGGCTGGCGCTGGCGCACGCGAGCGACGCCTTCGCCGACGCCGCCGATCCGTTCGACCAGGCCGCCGCGATGTGGCAGCGCGGCCTGCTCGACGACTGACGCCTTCAGCGCAGCGGCTGCGCCGCGCCCGTCTGCTCGTGCACCGAGCGCCGCGGCTGGCCGCGTGCCTGCAGACCTGCTCCTCCGCGGCGATGTGCAGGACCAGCGCGTCGGCGATGTCCAGGAAGCGGCTGCGCTTGACGTCCGGATCGTCGGTGTCCAGCGCCTCGCGCAGCGCCCGCTCGATCTCGCGGTGCTGCCGCGTCAGGTAGCCGATGGCCTCCATGCCGGCGCTCAGCGAGCGTTCGCCACCAGCGACACAGCCGTCGCACGCGCCGCGTTGTCCTGCTCGTAGACGACGTTGTCCGGCGTGAGCTCCGGCGGCGCGGCGGCCGCGACCTCGTCGCCGTGGAACAGCGCGATGCAGCGGCCGCGCTGGTCGGCGGGCTGGTCGGCCTCGCACTGCCCCTCGGCGATCGCGCGCTCGCGCTGAGCCACGTGCGCCAGCGCGTTGCGGTCGACGTCGTTTTCGAGCACGGCGACGAACATCGCCAGCACGAACGCGGACAGCACCAGCAACACGGCGACCAGCCAATGCTCGCCGGTGATCTCGAAGGGGCGCGGCGCGGCGCGCGGCGCGAGCCGGCCCGATTGCCAGATGGTGACGGTTCCAGGATGGTTGTCCATGATGCGGTGCTCCGGGGCGCGGCGACGCGCCGCGCGTTGGGCTGTCCATGGCAAGACAGGCGCCCGCGCGACCGCCGTCCGCCCCGCGCACGGCCGGGCAAGGTAAATTCGGGGTCTGGGACGACGAGAACCGAAAGGACCGGATGGATTCGACGATCGCCGCCGTGCTGCTGCTGGATGGCATCGGCAACGGCGCCGTGTACGCGCTGCTGGGCATGGCCATCGTGCTGGTGTTCGCCGTCACGCGCGTGATCCTCATTCCGCAGGGCGAGTTCGTCGCCTACAGTGCGCTGACGCTGGCGATGCTGCAGCTCGGGCGCGTTCCCGGCACGGTCTGGCTGGCGCTGCTGCTGTCCGCGCTCGCGGTGCTGCGCGAACTGTGGGACGGGCTGCGCACGAAGCGTGCCTGGTCGGCCACCGGCCTCGAAATCGCGCGGCTGTGCGCGTTGCCCGTCGCCGCCGCCGCCGTCACCTACGCCGCCAGCGGGCAGCAATGGCCGCTCGCGCTGCAAGGCGTGCTGACGCTGATCCTGGTGACGTCCATCGGCCCGCTGGTCTATCGCCTGGCCTACCAGCCGCTGGCCGACGCGTCGGTGCTGCTGCTGCTGATCGTCTCGGTCGGCGTGCACTTCACGCTGGTCGGCCTGGGCCTGGTCTTCTTCGGCCCCGAGGGCTATCGCACGCCGCCGTTCTGGGACGCCAGCTTCGCGGTCGGCGCGGTGACGATCTCCGGCCAGACCATCGTGACGGTGCTGACGTCGGCGCTGCTGATGGGCGCGCTGTACCTGTTCTTCGCGCGCACGCTGGCCGGCAAGGCGCTGCGCGCCACCGCCATCAACCGGCTCGGCGCGCGGCTGATGGGCGTGTCCACCGAGCACGCCGGGCGCAGCGCGTTCTCGATGGCCGCCTTCATCGGCGCGCTGTCCGGCCTGTTGATCGGCCCGACGACGACGATGATCTACGACGGCGGCTTCCTGATCGGCCTCAAGGGCTTCGTCGCGGCGATCTTCGGCGGCCTCGCGAGCTATCCGCTGGCCGTCGGCGGCGCGCTGCTGGTGGGCCTGCTGGACTCGTTCAGTTCGTTCTGGGCCAGCGCATACAAGGACGTGATCGTGTTCACCGCGATCATCCCGGTGCTGCTGCTGCGCTCGCTGACCGACCGCCAACACGATGACGACGAGTGATCCGGCCATGAAGAAGCCTTCGCCGCTCAAGATCGCCGCCGCGGCCGGCGTCATCCTGCTGCTGGCGCTCCCGCTGCTGCCCGTGCCCGAGTTCTGGATCACGCAGCTGGACTACATCGGCCTGTACGCGATGGTCGTGCTGGGCCTGGTGCTGCTGACCGGCGTCGCCGGGCTCACGTCGTTCGGACAGGCCGCGTTCGTCGGCGTCGGCGCTTACGCGACGGCCTACGTGACGACCGCCTGCGGCGCGTCGCCCTGGCTGGGCCTGGTGTGCGGCATCGCGTTGACGCTGGTCGTGGCGCTGGTCGTCGCCGGCGTCACGCTGCGCATGTCCGGCCACTACCTGCCGCTGGCCACCATCGCGTGGGGGCTGGCGCTGTTCTTCCTGGTCGGCAACCTCGAGTTCCTCGGCAAGTTCGACGGCCTGCAGGGCATCCCGCCGGTGGCCATCGGCAGCTTCGAGCTGCGCACGGGCCGTTCGTCGTACTTCCTGATCTGGATCGTCGCGCTGCTGGGCGCGCTGGCGCTGCGCCACCTGCTCGATTCGCGTCCCGGCCGCGCCATCCGCGCACTCAAGGGCGGCACGCTGATGGCCGAGGCGATGGGCATCGCGACGCTGCGCTACAAGGTGCTGGCGTTCGTCGTCGCGGCGATCTACGCGTCGCTGTCGGGCTGGCTGTTCGCGCACTACCAGCGTTCGGTCAACCCGTCGCCGTTCGGGCTGCAGATGGGCATCGAGTACCTGTTCATGGCGGTGCTGGGCGGCGCCGGGCTGGTGGGCGGCGCGTTCGTCGGCGCCGCGGCCGTCAAGATCGCCGAGGACCAGCTGCAGAACTGGCTGCCCGCGCTGCTGGGCACGAGCGGGCCGGTCGAGCTGGTCGTGTTCGGCATGGTGCTGATCCTCGTGCTGCAGGTGACGCCGGACGGCCTGTGGTCGCTGGTCACGCGACGGCTGCCGGTGCGTCGGCAGGATCCGTCGGCCTGGGCGGGCGCCGAGGAGCTGTCCAGGGCGCCGCCGCCGGCGCGCGGCGAGACGGTGCTGTCGGTGCAGAAGGCGCGCAAGCAGTTCGGCGGGCTGGTGGCCGTCAACGACGTCAGCTTCGACGTGCGCGCCGGCGAGATCGTCGGCCTGATCGGGCCCAACGGCGCGGGCAAGTCGACGCTGTTCAACCTCGTCACGGGCGTGCTGCCGCTCACCAGCGGGCAGGTGGACTACCGCGGCGCGCGCGTCAGCGGCCTGTCCTCGCGCGCGATCGCGCGGCGCGGCATGTCGCGCACCTTCCAGCACGTGCGCATGATTGCCGACATGAGCGTGCTCGAGAACGTGGCCCTCGGCGCGCACCGGCGCGGCGGCGCGGGCGTGCTGCGCGCGATGCTGCGGCTCGATCGCCGCGACGAGCGCCGCCTGCTCGCCGAGGCCTGGAAGCAGCTGGACCGCATCGGCATGACGTCGCTCGCCAACGAGCCCGCCGGCAACCTCGCGCTCGGGCAGCAGCGCCTGATGGAGATCGCCCGCGCGCTGTGCACCGACCCCGCGCTGCTGCTGCTGGACGAGCCCGCCGCCGGCCTGCGCCTCAAGGAGAAGCAGGCGCTGGGCGAGGTGCTGTCGCAGCTGCGCGCCGAAGGCATGAGCCTGCTGCTGGTGGAACACGACATGGACTTCGTGATGACGCTGACCGACCGCATCGTGGTCGTCGAGTTCGGCACCAAGCTGACCGAGGGCCGCCCGGAAGCCGTGCGCAAGGATCCCGCGGTGCGCGCCGCCTACCTCGGGGTGGAGCATTGATGACCGCGACGCCGCTCCTGAAGGTCGACGCGCTGCACGCGGGCTACGGCCGCGCGGAGGTGCTGTCCGGCGTGAGCATCGAGGCCGCGGCCGGCAGCGTCGTGGCCGTCGTCGGGCCCAACGGCGCCGGCAAGAGCACGCTGCTCAACGCGCTGATGGGCGTGCTGCCGTCGCGCGGCGAGATCCGTTTCGACGGCGAGGCGGTGCAGCGGCTGTCGCTCGAGCAGCGCGTGCAACGCGGCATCGCGCTGGTGCCCGAGACGCGCGCGCTGTTCGCCACGATGCCCGTCGCCGACAACCTGCTGCTGGGCGGCTATCGACAGCGCCGCACGCCGCGCGCCGAGCAGGCCGCCCGGCTCGACGAGATCTACCAGCTGTTCCCGCGCCTGCACGAGCGCCAGGCGCAGGCGGCGGGCACGCTGTCCGGCGGCGAGCGCCAGATGCTGGCCATCGGCCGCGCGCTGATGGGCAGGCCGCGCCTGCTGATGCTCGACGAGCCTAGCCTCGGCCTGGCGCCGCTGGTGGTCAAGGAGATCTTCCGCATCATCGAGCGGCTGCGCGAGGGCGGCGCCACCATCCTGCTGATCGAGCAGAACGCCCGCGCCGCGATGGCGGTGGCCGACCAGGCCTACGTGCTCGAGACGGGCGCGATCGCGCTGTCCGGCCCGGCCGCGCAACTTGCCGCGGATCCGCGCGTGATAGAAACCTACCTCGGCAGGGCCAAGGCTTGAACCGGCGCGCCTCCGCCCTCACATCCACTGCAACAATGACCGACATCCCGACCGACCGCAGCGTCCGCATCGCGTCCTACCTCCTGGCGGCCGTGGCGCTGGTCAGCGTCCTGGAGCTGCATCTGCTGGTGCCGCTGCTGGTCGGCCTGCTGGTGTACCAGCTGGTGGTGTCGATCACGCCGTTCGCGCAGCGCTACTTCAACACCAAGCTGGCCAAGATGCTGGTGGTGGTGCTGTTCGCCGCCGTCGTGATCGCCGCGATCACCGGCGCGGTGTTCGGGCTGATCTCGTTCTTCAGGAGCGACATCGAGAACCTGCCGCGCCTGCTGGCCAAGGTCTCGGACATCCTCGACCGCGTGCGCGTCGGCATCCCGCCGTTCATGGCGAGCTACCTGCCCGACGACATCGCCGACCTCCAGCAGAAGGCGCTCGAATGGCTGCGCACGCACGTCGCCGAGCTGCAGATGATGGGCACGCGCACGCTCGTCACCTTCGCCGAGACGCTGATCGCGATGGTCATCGGCGTGGTGCTGTCGCTGCGCGAGGTCGATCCGCACTACGTGGCCGGCCCGCTGGCCCTGCACCTCACGCGTCGCGCCGAGCACTTCGCACATGCATTCCGCAACGTGGCGCTGTCGCAGCTGTCGATCTCGCTGCTCAACACCAGCTTCACGGCCATCTACCTGATCATCGGCCTGCACTCGTTCGGCGTGCACCTGCCGCTGACCAAGACGATGATCGCGATCACCTTCATCGTCGGCCTGCTGCCCATCATCGGCAACCTCACGTCCAACACCATCGTCGTGATCGTCAGCCTGGCGCACTCGCCCGCGGTCGCGCTGGCGTCGCTGGTGTTCCTGATCGTGATCCACAAGCTGGAGTACTTCCTGGGCGCCCGCATCGTGGGCTCGCGCATCAAGTCGCAGATCTGGGAGCTGCTGATCGCGATGATGGTGATGGAGGCGCTGTTCGGCATCCCCGGCCTCGTGGCCGCGCCGATCTACTACGCCTACCTGAAGAGCGAGCTGCTGGACGCCAGGCTGATCTGACCGCGCTCCGGCGCCGGAGCGCCTTCCCGACAGGAGGTGATCGCTCCAATTGGGCCCCTGTTGCGGTGCACCGCATATTTTCAGGTGTTGTGGAGTCAGGCACACTGCGGAAACCAAGGGTTTTCACCCCCGCATTTACCCGCAGAAAGACGCCTGACGGTGAGCGAAAAAAAGATCGAGTTCTACAAGGGCCCGGCCGGCGGCTGGGGCGCGCTCAAGAGCGTCAGCAAGGCCTTGCTGGCCCAGGACATCGCCGTCAAGGGCGCCAAGACGCTGCTGTCGGCCAACCAGCCCGACGGCTTCGACTGCCCCGGCTGCGCCTGGCCCGATCGCAACCACGCGTCCACCTTCGAGTTCTGCGAGAACGGCGCCAAGGCTGTCGCGGCCGAGGCCACCGCACGCCGCGTCACGCGCGAGTTCTTCGCCCAGCACACCGTCGCCGAGCTGGCCGGCAAGAGCGACTTCTTCCTGGAAGACCAGGGCCGGCTCACCGAGCCGATGGTCTACGACCGCGCCAGCGACAAGTACGTGCCGATCGAGTGGGACACCGCCTTCGAGATGATCGCCGGCCACCTGAACGCCCTGCCCGACCCGAACCAGGCGATGTTCTACACCTCGGGCCGCGCCAGCAACGAGGCCGCGTTCCTGTACCAGCTGTTCGTGCGCGAATACGGCACCAACAACTTCCCCGACTGCTCCAACATGTGCCACGAGCCCAGCGGCGCGGCGATGCGGCCGCAGATCGGCGTCGGCAAGGGCACGGTCACGCTGGACGACTTCGAGAAGGCCGACGCGATCCTCATCTTCGGCCAGAACCCGGGCACCAACCATCCGCGCATGCTGGGCGAGCTGCGCGCGGCGGCCCGGCGCGGCGCGCGCATCGTCAGCTTCAACCCGCTGCGCGAACGCGGCCTGGAACGCTTCGCCGACCCGCAGGCCAAGCTCGAGATGGCCACCGGCGGCTCCACGAAGATCAGCTCGCACTACTTCCAGCTGCGCGTCGGCGGCGACCTCGCGATGGTCACGGGCATCATGAAGCACGTCGTCGAGCAGGAGGACGCGCGCGGCGGCGTGCTCGACAACGCGTTCATCGCCGAGCACACAGTCGGCATCGAGGCGCTGCTGGACGACCTGCGCGCCGAGTCGTGGCCGCTGCTGGAGCAGGAGTCGGGCATGTCGGAGGCGCAGATGCGCGCGGCCGGCGACGTCTACCTGGGCGCCGACAACGTCATCGCCTGCTGGGGCATGGGCATCACGCAGCACCAGCATTCGGTGGCCACGATCCAGATGATCAACAACCTGCTGATGCTGCGCGGGAACATCGGCCGGCCCGGCGCCGGCTCGTGCCCGGTGCGCGGCCACAGCAACGTGCAGGGCGACCGCACGATGGGCATCTGGGAGAAGCCGCCCGCCGCCCTGCTCGATCGCCTGCGCGACGTGTTCGGCTTCGAGCCGCCGCGCGCGCCGGGCGTCGACGTCGTCGAGTCCATCAAGCTGATGCTGGAAGGCCGCGGCAAGGTCTTCATCGCGCTGGGCGGCAACTTCGCCTCGGCCACGCCCGACACCTACGAGACCTGGAAGGCCCTGCGCCAGTGCGACCTCACGGTGCACGTGACGACCAAGCTCAACCGCAGCCACGTCGTGCACGGGCGCGACGCGCTGATCCTGCCCTGCCTCGGCCGCACCGAGATCGACGTCCAGGCCGCCGGCCCGCAGGGCGTGACGGTGGAGGACTCGATGAGCATGGTGCACATCTCGTCCGGCATCAACCCGCCGGCGTCGGAGCACCTGCTGTCCGAGCCGGCGATCGTCGCGCGCCTGGCCGCGGCCACGCTCGGTCGGCGCAGCAAGACGCCATGGCTGTGGCTGATCGAGGACTACGACCGCATCCGCGACAAGATCGAGGCCGTGTTCGACGAGTTCTTCGACTTCAACGAGCGCATCAAGGTGCCCGGCGGCTTCCGGCTGCGCAACACCGCGAGCGAGCGCGTGTGGGTCACCGGATCGGGCAAGGCCGAGTTCTGCACGCACGCCGTGCCGCTCGACACGCCCGTGCACCGCGCGCGCGAGCGCCAGCTCGACCAGGTCGTCTTCACGCTGTTCACCACGCGCTCGCACGACCAGTACAACACCACGATCTACGGCCAGGACGACCGCTACCGCGGCGTGTTCGGCCAGCGCCGCGTCGTCTTCATCAACGCGGCCGACATCAAGCACCTCGGCTTGCGCGACGGCGAATGGGTCGACCTGCACACCGCGTGGAGCGACGGCGTCGAGCGCCGCGCCGACCGCTTCAGGCTGGTCGCCTACGACATCCCGCGCGGCAACATCGCGGCGTACTACCCGGAGACGAATCCGCTGGTGCCGCTGTCGTCCACGGCGATCGCGGCGGGCACGCCGACGTCGAAGTCGATTCCCGTCATACTCACGCCTCACAAGGCCGCGGGATCCACCCAGCGCGCCGACACGACGTTCGCCGGCGCGTGAGCGACGACGGGCCGCCTCGGCCAGCGCCGTTCGCCGCTGCGGCGCGGAGGGTGACGATGAACGGAGACGACCACGCCCCCCGGCTCGACGAGCTGCCGGCGGCGATCCTGCGCGAGCTGGCCGCGGCGCCGGGCGATGCGGGCATGTCGCTGCCGCGCCTGGGCAAGCACCTGGGGCTCGGCGCGAGCGTGCTGATGCGCACGCTTTCCGCGATGGGCCATGCGCGCATCGGCGGCGTCGACGGCCCGGGATGGGTTCGCGTGACGCAGGTCGAGGATCGCTGGAGCGCCGCGCTCACCGAGGCAGGCCGCGATTTCTGCGCGAAGCACCTGAAGGAATGACAGCGCTGCCTGCCGTCCCGATCTCCCGACGGGTGTCGACTAGTTCACCCTGAAGCAGGAATCTAGACGTCCATACACGTTGGTTCCGGGGCTTCGGGCTCAAGTTCGAAAGGCATGTTCCGAAAGAGGTTGGTCGCTGACGGGTTGACCCGTCCGCGCCCCTCGCGTGTCGCCAGTGCCTTCAGTGTCTCGGTTGATGCGCAAAAACAATCAATCGGAGCCCCTGATGAAGTTGAACCCCCTGCTTTCCGCCGCGCTTGCCGGCGCCTGCGGCCTCGCCTCGAGCGCCGCGCATGCCGATGCCACTTCCTGGGATCCGTCCTGGGCCTTCTCCGGCTTCGGCACCGTCGGCTACGTCGAGACCAGCACGGATGCCGGCCTGTTCGCCGGCCCGGGCCAGACCGGCGGCGCCAGCAAGGAAGGCACGCTGGGCGTGGACTCCAAGCTCGGGGCGCAGGTCAATGCCAAGGCCAACAACGTGTTCTCGGGCACCGTACAGGTTCTGTCGGAACGCAATGGCAACGGCAATTTCAAGCCGGCCATCGAATGGGGTTTCGTCAAGGCCCAGGTCACGTCGGGCCTGAGCGTGCGCGCGGGCCGCATCGGCGCACCGCTGTTCATGGTCTCCGACTTCCGCGACATCGGCTATTCGAACATCTGGCTGCGCACGCCGCCGGACGTCTATGGCCAGGTGTCGTTCAGCCACTTCGACGGCGCCGACGCGATCTACCAGGACACCGTCGGCCCGGCCACGCTCACCGGCCAGGTCATCTACGGCAATACCAACACGGTCGCCAACGGCACGCCGATCCACGTCAAGCACCAGGCGGGCGTGAACCTGACCGCGGAGTTCGACAACGGCATCACGCTGCGCGTGGGCCGCGTCCAGGGCAAGCTGTCGGCCGACAGCACATCGCTGGACCAGCTCGTGGGCATCCTGTCGCAGACCCCGTTCGCCGCCGTCGGCGACGAGGTGTCGCTCGACAACAAGGACGCCTCCTTCACGGGCGTGGGCATCGCCTACGACCAGGGCAACTGGGTCGCCAACCTCGAATACACGAAGCGCAAGACCTCGTCGTACATCGCGAGCACCACCGGCTGGGAAGCGACGCTCGGCTACCGCATCGACAAGTTCACGCCGTACGCCGTGGTGTCGCAACTCAAGGTCGACAGCTCCAACGTCAACAACACGATACCGACCAGCGTGCCGCAGCTGGCGCCGCTGGCTGCCGCCGTGGACGGCCTGATCGCCGACCAGAACCTGGCCGAGAAGACCGATTCGATCGGACTGCGCTGGGACGCCTGGAAGAACATCGACATCAAGGCCCAGTACGACCGCATCGAGCCGGCCTCCGGCGCGAAGGGCCTGTTCAATCGCGTGACCACCACGTTGCCCAGCTCCGTCAGCGTCTACAGCATCGCTGTCGACTTCGTGTTCTGAAGCGGAGGCATCGCCATGAATTCCAAGTACATCCTCCGTCTCGTTGCCGCCGTCGCCCTGTGCGCCGGCTCGCTCGGCGCCTTCGCGCAGGTCGCCGTCGTCGTCGGCACCAAGAGCGCCGTCTCCACGATGACCGCCGACCAGGTCAGCGGCATCTTCCTGGGCAAGAGCAACTCGTTCCCGTCCGGGGGCACCGCGGTGCCGACCGACCAGCCCGACTCGGCGGCCGTCCGCGAGCTCTTCTACACGAAGGTCACCGGCAAGAACACGGCGCAGGTGAAGGCCGCCTGGTCGCGCCTCGTGTTCTCCGGCAAGGCGACGCCGCCGAAGGAACTCGCCTCGTCGGCCGAAGTGAAGAAGTTCGTCGCGGCCAATCCGGACGCGATCGGCTACATCGAGAAGTCGGCCGTCGATTCGTCCGTCAAGGTCGTCTTCAGCGCGGACTGATGACGACGCCCGCCCGGACTGCGCGCCGGGCGTGCCTGCTGCAGAAGAATTGGAGAGTGTCATGAGTGTCAAGAACAGAATCTGGATGCTGCCGCTGCTGGCCATCCTCATCTTCGCGGTCGGCATCGCGACGGTGCTCGCCTTCTCGGCCAGCACGTCGAAGTCCATCACGGAACTGGGTTCGGTCGACTACCCGTACCTCGACGCCACGACG
>Ga0302314_10001458_pt1 | contig 44436 bp, 48 predicted proteins | sample III_Palsa_N2_3_FD_200533 | JGI IMG/M metagenome (GOLD analysis project Ga0302314, IMG submission 200533) | Peat permafrost microbial communities from Stordalen Mire near Abisko, Sweden - III_Palsa_N2_3 | ecosystem: Environmental > Terrestrial > Soil > Palsa > Peat permafrost | place: Sweden...
GTGGCCGCGCACTTGGCATCGGCGAGCGCCCTGGCCTAACACGGTCGGCGACGGACAACGGAGGGGCCCCATGAAACTCGCCATCGCCAGCCTGGTCGCGCTCGCCGCGGCGACCGCCCTCGCGACGACGTCGTGGGCGGCGCCGCTCGATCCGCCCGCGACCGTGGCGGCGATCAACGCCGTGACCGCCAAGAACTGGCCCGAGCTCGATGCGCTCTACAAGGATATCCACGCCCATCCGGAGCTCGGCCACCAGGAGACGCGCACGGCCGCCTTGCTGGCCGCCAAGATGCGTGGGCTCGGCCTCGAGGTCACCGAGCACGTCGGCGGCACCGGCGTGGTGGCGATACTGAAGAATGGCCCAGGGCCCGTCGTCATGGTGCGCACCGAGCTCGACGCCCTGCCGATGGAGGAGAAGACCGGCCTCCCCTACGCCAGCCGCGTACAGGTGACCGAGGGCGATAAGACCACCTTCGTCGCCCACAGCTGCGGCCACGACAACCACATGGCCTGGTGGGTCGGGACGGCCGAGGCCCTGCTGGCGCTGAAATCCCAGTGGAGCGGCACAGTGATGTTCATCGCCCAGCCGGCCGAGGAGACGGTCGGCGGCGCCTCCGGCATGCTGAAGGACGGCCTCTTCACCCGCTTCCCCAAGCCGGACTTCGGTTTCGCCGCCCACGTCTCCAATCTGCCGGTCGGCACGGTGATCGTGAAAGACGGCGGCTACAACTCCAACGCCGACGCCCTCGACATCGTCTTCAAAGGCCGCGGGGCCCACGGCTCGATGCCGAGCGCCTCGATCGACCCGATCGTCGAGGCGGCGCACTTCGTCACCGACGTCCAGACCGTGGTCAGCCGGCAGAAGGACGCCGGGACCTTCGGCGTGATCACCATCGGCGCGTTCCAGGCCGGCACGGTCGGCAACATCATCCCCGACCACGCCGAGCTGAAGCTGACCCTGCGCTCGTTCAGCCCCGACGTGCGCCAGCTGCTGCTCGACGGAGTGACGCGGACGGCCAACGCCGCCGCCGCCATGGCCGAGGCGCCGCCGCCGGTGATCACCTCCGAAGGCGCGGCAGCCGCGGTGGTCAACGACCACGACCTGGCGGTGAAGGTCGGCGCGACCCTCGCCGCGGCCGGCGGCGACAAGACCATCCTCTTGCCGGCCTCGGCGCCCGGCATCTCGGCCAGCGAGGATTATTCGGAGTTCATCATCGCCGGCGTGCCGTCGCTCTATATGACCGTCGGCGGCTACGACGCCGCGACGCTGGCCGACTACAAGGCCAAGGGCGAACCCGTACCGACCAACCATTCGCCATTCTTCGCCCCGGACCACAATGCGGCGATCCCCACCGGCATCAGGACGCTGACCTTGGCGGTCCTGACCGTGGCCCCGGCGAAGTAGGCCGCGAGGCTGCCGGCTCAGTACCCGGTGAACAGCGCCCGGGCGCAACCGTTGCGGCGGCCCATGCGATCCAGATTCAGGTCTGGCTGGTTGGCCTTCGGCTCCGGACTCGAAATCAGCCGAAAGAGGCCGTCGTCGCCGGAGGATGGAGCCGGGGGCACGTAGTGCACGAATTGCGGATCGAGCTGGGGTCCGCACGCGCGCTCGCTGGCCGCGGCGGCGGTCAGCGCATGGGGCGTCGGTGAGCGTTTCAAATCGGTCTGCGGCGCCCCCGCCAAGGCCGCGGCCGCAAGAATAATCGCGACAGACGACATATCGCAGTCCTCCCGCTCGATGGCCGTCATCATACTACGGGCCGGCCGCCCTCCAAACTCACGCCCGCGCGAGCATTCAGCCTCAGCCGCTATGAACCTCGACCTGCGGGACCTCGCACCAGGAGTTTCGCCCGTCGATCTCGCAGCGGTTCACGACCTCGCCCTCGCGGCTCCAGACCTTCACGTGCCAGCGGCGCGGGCCGGCGCGCTCGAGGGTCATGTAGCCGAAACCGTCGATCCACGAGCTGAAGGCGTCCGCATGCAGCCCCGGCGCGACTTCGAAATCGGCCGGCAGGGCGCGCGGTAGCGGCACGATGTCCTCCTGCGTGCCCGAGAAGCCGGCGATGAACTGGCTGGGGGCCTTGCCGCCGAAGCTGGCCTGTTCCCAGAGGTGGATGTGGCCGGAGAGCAGCGCGTCGACGCCGGCCGGCAGCAGGGCCGGATCGCGGGCGGCGAAGGCCGACTGGATGGCGCCGTTGCCCGGATAGAGCTTGATCTCGCCCTTCTTGTCGGTGGCCCCAACGCCGAGGATCGGCTTGTGGTCGGTGAGGAAGGTGAAAGTCCCACGCCTGGCGAAGGCGGCGATGGCGTCATAGTCGCGCTCGAACTGGATCTTGCGGGGATCGTCATCGGCGAGGGACTTGGTTCCGGCGATGGAAAGGTCGGCGACGATGACCTGCGCGCCGCCGCCGAGCGGCACGGCGTAGGGCGCCGCGTCATCGTTGTCGAAGTCCCGGGCCGGATCGACGCAGTCGCGCCCGGAGACGAGGGGGCGCACATCCAGCAAGCGCCACCAGCCCTGCCCTGCCCGCTCGCAATTCTCATGGTTGCCGCGGTCGACGATCCACGGTGCGGCGGCAAGCAGCGGCGCCGCCGGCGCGAAGAAGTCGGCCTGCCAGGCGTCCCAGCCGTAACCCCAGGCCGGCCCCGCGCAGGCCGCCAGGCCGGTCGGGCAGGCGTTCTCGCGATAGAGATAGTCGCCGACGTGCAGCACCACGTCCGGCTTCCAGGCCGCGGCCCGGCGGGCGATCTCGGCGAAGGGCCAGGCCTTGGGATCGTTGCAGGCCTGGTAGGCCTTGTCGGCCGCCTTCACCCGGCAGCCGGTGTCGCCGACCACCAGGATGCGGTCGACGCGGCGGGGCGGCAGCGGGAGGAGCCGGCCTTCCAGGCGCACGCGTCGCGCGGTCCTTGGCAAGGCGCGTTCGCAGACCCGCACCGGGAAGGCGGCAGGCTTGGAGTCGGCCGGCGGCGAGGCCGTCGGGCGCAGTGGCAGGGTCTCAGGCCCCGCCCGCAAGGCCATGCGCGCGCGGCGGCCATCCACGGCAAGGACCGGACACGCCTCGGCGTCGGTGATCACCCGAGCGACGGGAACGCCGTCTTCACCCAGCAGGACATAGCGGGCGAGCGTCGTGGCTTCAGCAGTTGCGGCAAGCGCGAGCGACAAGAGGGCGCCGAGCGCGGCGCCGCGGAACAATGGGATCATGGCCCCGTCAATTGCACGCTTGTCTGACGGATTTGCAAAGGCCAGGGCCGCAGGGTTCGGTTCGCCGAATGATCGAATCCGGATCGCCACGCTCAAGGCTGTAGCAACCAATACAACGACGCACCGTTAGCATACCGACAAGCGGGCCGTGACGGCCCTGGAGCTACCCCAAAATGAAACCCGCCGCCGCCCAAATCGCCACGCCGCTCTTCGTCGGCCTCGGCATGGCCACCCTGATGATCGGCTCGTTCGCGCATGCGCAGACGGTCAATCCAACCTCCACCGACCCAACCTACGTCCAGCAGCAGCAGGACTATCAGCAAAAACAACAGCAATATCAGGACTCAAAGTCCGCCTACGACGCGCAGAAGGGTGTCTATCACGAACAGCGCGCCGCCTATGAAGACGCCCGCGCGCGTTTCCATCAGCAGCAAGTCGCCTACGACGACCAATACGGAGCCGGCGCCTACTATCACCATTGGCGCGACCACATGGACGACTACAACGCCCGCTACGGCCCCGGCGCCTGGGAGAGAGACTTCGGCGCCAACGGCTACTATGACGGGCCCCGCTAGCGGTTCTTAGCCGAGTTTCGTCAGTACACGATCTAAGCGGCGGCCAGACGGGCGTCGACCTCGCGCGTGAAGTCCAGCACCGCGCCGTTCGCCGTCGCGGGGTCGACCACCAGATAGTTGTGCCCCGCCCCGGCAATCCTGACGAGCCGGCTGTCGGGCAGGATCCCGGCCAGTTCCTCGCCCCACTTGAACGGCACCGTGCCGTCCTCGTCGCCATGCAGCACGAGGGACGGCATGGTGAGCCCCGCGATCACCTCGCGCGTCGCGCGGTAGTTTGAGATCGCCTCGGCCTGGGCGATGACGCCCTTCAGGTTGAACTTGTCCTTGGCCACCATCGCCTGGTCGGCGGCGACGACGGCCGGATCGGCCGCGCTGCCATAGCCCTGATTGGCGATCTTCGTGGGGACCAATAGCTTCAACACGCCCGGCGGCAGATAGTAGAGCAGGCGCACGATGGCCGGCGCCCGCGGCTTGTCCGCCGTCAGGGCTCCGGAGCAGCCGACGATCAGCGAGCGCACCCGACGGGGCTGCTGAAACGCCATTTCCTGGACGATGACGCCGCCCATCGAGACGCCGTAGATGTGCGCCTCGCCCACACCGGCGGCGTCCATCACCGCAAAGGCGTCGGCGGCCAATTGCGGCAAGGTGACCTTGGGCGTCGTATCGCTCTCGCCCGTGCCGCGATTGTCGAACCAGATGACGCGGTGCTCGGCGGCCAGAGCCGGGATGGCCGGGTACCACATCGCCGAACTGTAGCGGTGGCCCATGACCAGCAGGATAGGCGTCCCGCTTCCCTGCTCGTCCCAGTGGAGGCGAACGCCGTTGTTCTCGGTGAAAGGCATCTGGTTTGCCTAGACCCGACAGACTGACGCGTCCAGGAACCCTTCGCGGGGCCTAGACCGGCTTCGTCAGGTCCAGCCGCCAGGTCTCGCTCTGCACCGGCTCGCCGAACTCGGTGTGGGTGTGAATGTCGACGATCTCGAAGCCGTTGGCGGCATAGATGCGCCGGGCGCTCTCCAGCACCGTGTGGGTCCACAGCGTCATCTCGCGGTAGCCAATCTCGCGGGCGAAGGCGATGCAGGTCTCCACCAGGGCCGCGCCGACCCCTCGGCCACGGGCGAAGGCCTCGACATAGAGCAGGCGCAGACGGCAAAGGCCGCCGCCTTCGTCGGTCAGGAACACCGAGCCAGCCAGGGCGCCGCCCACCTCGGCGACCCAGCACTGTTCGCGGCCGGGTTTGAAATTCTTGAGGAAAGCCGCCGACGACTCGGCAATGTTGACCTCGATGCCGAAGCCCCAACCGTAGACATCGCGATAGAGAACCGACTGCCGCGAGGCGATCAGCCCGACATCGCCGGCGGCGAACGGCCGTATGCGGAAGGTCCGGTCCGGCGCCGGATCGAGCAAGGCGGTCGCCTGACCGAGCGCCCGGACGAGTTCGTCCTGTTGCGCGGGTGCGAGTCGTTCGAGCCGGGCTGCGACAGCATCGTGCTGGCGTCGGTCGAGATCGTCGAGCACCGCCCGACCGGCGTCTGTGAGCGTAATCGGCCGCCGGCGGGCGTCGTCGCCGCGGCCGCGGACGATCCAGCCGCGTTTCTCGAACCGGGCCAGCACCCGGCTGAGGAAGCCGGCGTCCATGCCCAGCGCCGTCTTCAGCCGCGCGGCCATGGGATCGACGTCATGGGCGATTTCGAACAGCACCCGCGCCTCAGGCAGGGTCAGGCTCGTGCCGAGGAAGTGGGCGTCCAGGGCGCCGACCAGGCGCGTGTAGAACCGGTTGAAACGGCGAACGGCGGCGATGGCGTCTTCCATGACGCGAGATTCGCGCCATTAGTTGACGAAGTCAACTATCCCTCGATCGACACCCCTTCCCGCTCCAACACGCGGGTGACGGCCGGACGGTCGACCATCCGCCAGGCCAGGCGGCTCCAGGCGGGATAGCGCTCGCCCATGGCGAGGCCGATGCGATTGCCCCACCGGAACAGCACCAGAAGCAAGGGATCGACGATCGAGAAGCGCGTCCCCATGCTCCAGGTGCGATCGTCAGCCAGACGCGCCTCGATGGCGGCGAAGGCGGTCTCGACGATCGCCTTGCCTCTGGCGGCCATGGCCTCGCGGGCGCCGGCCTCGTCGGTGAACCGTTCCGGTCGCCAGATCAGCGCGAAGCCGACACCGTGGACCCAGCTGGTCAACCAGCTCAGCTGTTCTTCGACGCGCGCCTCGGCGAGCGGCTCACCGATAGGGACAAGGCCGAAGTCGGGGTGTCGGCGGGCGAGATAGAAGAGGATGGCCGAGAGCTCGGTCAGAGTTTGCGGCTCACCCGGAATGACCAGCACGGGCACCCGGCCCTTGGGATTGAGGGCCCGGAACGCCTCACCGCGCTGCTCGCCGGCCGCGAAATCGACCCGCTTCAGCTCGAAGGGGGCGCTCACCTCTTCCAGCACGATGTGGGCGGCCAGCGAGCAGGCGCCCGGCGAATAGAAGAGCTGATAGGTCATGCCGCATCCCTCGGTTCGGGCGGCAGATTATACGCGATCAGGGCTGCCGGCGCCCTCCCTCCCCTCAGCCGAGCAGCTCGAAGCACAGCGCCGCGAAGGCCACCGCCGCGGCGACGAAGGCCAGGCTAACCTTCCAGGCCGGTTCGTGGCGGGCGCTCAGGACCACCAAACCGAAAAGCGCCCCGATCGTGGCCCCGCCCGCCAATATGGCGAGCCCTGTCCTGATCGCGGGCATGCCAAATCCCCTGTTGGATCAAGGTCAAACGCCGCTCGCCAGCGAAGTATCCCACCTGACGGCGTGGTGCGCCTCGGGCCGACGCGACATAGTGGCCGCCTCAAACAGGGAGATCGCGATGCTCGAAGGGTCCTGCCATTGCGGGAAGGTGCGCTGGCGCTTCGATGGCGTTCCAGAGTCGGCGACGGCCTGCAACTGCACCAACTGCCGTCGCTACGGCGTGCTCTGGGCCTATGGCTACGTGGACGAGGCGATCCACGTTTCGGGCGCGACCCGCGCCTACGTGTGCGGCCAGGCGATCGAATATCATTTCTGCCCGGACTGCGGCTGTGTCGCCTATTGGCGCAAGCAGCGCCTGAACGCGGCCGGCAAGTGGGCGATCGCGGTCAATCTGCGCCTCGCCGAGCCCGACGCCGTTGCAGAGATCCCGATCGAGCATTTCGACGGCCTCGATACGTTCGAAGACCTCGGACAGGACGGCCGGCGGGTGAAGGACATGTGGTTCTGAACGCGCGTTGACTCCATACCAACCAGTCGGTATGATCCTGGCATGGTCTCGAAGCGCGCCGACTCCCGCACCCGCCTGCTCGACGCCACGATCCAGGTTGTGCGCGCCAAGGGCTATGCCGCCGCGCGGGTCGAGGACGTCTGCGCCGAGGCCGGGGTGACCAAGGGCAGCTTCTTCCACCACTTCCGCAGCAAGGACGACCTTGGCCTCGCCGCCGCCGCCCACTGGGACGCCCATGCCGCGTCCGTCTTCGCCGGGGCGCCGCACCACGCGCCCGCCGATCCCGTCGATCGGCTGCTGGCCTATGTCGACTTCCGCAAGTCGCTGCTGGTCGGCGACCTTACCGACTTCACCTGCTTCGCCGGCACGGTGGTGCAGGAGACCTGGCGCACTCACCCCGAGGTGAGCGCCGCCTGCGCGGGCGCCATCGACGCCCATGTCGCCACGCTGACCGAAGACATCCGCCAGGCCATGGCGGCGCGCGGCGTGACCGGATTCACGCCAGAGAGTCTGGCCAGGCACACCCAGGCGGTCATCCAAGGCGCCTTCATCCTGGCCAAGGTCGATGGCACGGCTGCGGTCGCGGCCGAGAGCCTCGATCACCTGCGCCGCTATCTCGAGTTGCTGCTCGACAAGACGCCGAGGAAGGATGCGACATGAAGATCTACTGGTTCAAAGCTCAGGCCCCACGGCGGGTGCTGGCGCTGGTCAAGCATCTGGGGATCGAGGCGGAGCTGATCGAGGTCGATCTGGTCGGCGGCGGCCTCAAGTCGGCCGCCTACGCGGCGATCAACCCCAATCGCAAAGTCCCCGCCCTGATCGATGGCGACGTGAAGCTGTGCGAGTCCTCGGCCATCATGGCCTACCTCGCCATCAAGGCCGGCTCGGACATGTGGCCGGCGCACAACCCGGCCGAGCAGGTCGAGGTGCTGCGCTGGTTGTCGTGGAACGACGGCCACTGGGGGCCGGCGACGGCGCCGTTCTATTTTGAGCATGTGGTCAAGGCGACCTTCGGCTTTGGACCGCCCAATCTCGAGGAACTGAAAGGTAAGGCGGAGCTGCTAGAGCGCTACGCCAAGGTGTTGGACGACCATCTCGCCGGCCGACGGTTCGTCGCCTGCGACCGCCTGACCATCGCCGACTTCCAGCTCGCCTCGCAGGCCAACTACTGGCGCGAGAGCGAGATGCCGCTGCAGCCGTTCGCCAACGTCGTCGCCTGGCTCGATGGCCTGGGGCGCATTCCTGCCTGGGCCGATCCCTGGCCGGAGCCGGCGCCCGTGGCGGCCTGAAGGTGGCCGCCAAGACGGATGAAATTGCCTCGGCGTCCTTCCTCCCCCTGACGGGGAAAACGGTCGCATATCACCGGGGACATCCCCATCACCTCCTTTTCCCCAGCGTCATCGCCGGGCGCCAGTCCCGGCGACCCATGAACGCCTGGGTGGTTGTGACCGCGTCTCGCGGTCATGGCGTGGGTAGCAAAGCAACTGCGTTGGGCCCCTTGGCCATGCCAGCATGGCCACCCGAACTTCGGTGTGCATGGGTGGCCGGGACTTCGCCCGGCCATGACGGTAGAGTTTATTTTGCGTCAAACGCGAAGGCCCTCCCCTCGATGGCGAGGAGGATTTGTACCCCGCCCCCTATTTCTTCGCTTTCTTCGCCCCGTTCAGCGCCGCGGCGGCCGCGACCAGCGCCTTGAAGGCCGCCGGATCGATCGCCTCGCCCTCGCGCACGTCGATGGCGCGGCGCACATTGCCATCGAGGCTCGAGTTGAACAGGCGGGACGGGTCTTCCAGCGCCGCGCCCTTGGCGAAGGTCAGCTTGACGACCGCCTTGTAGGTCTCGCCGGTGCAGATGATGCCGGCATGCTCGAAGGTCGGAACCCCGCGCCATTTCCAGCCTTCGACGACATCGGGGACGGCCTCATGGATGAGGGCGCGGAGGCGGGCGAGCGTTTCGCCCCGCCAGTCGCCCAGCTCGGCGATCCGGGCGTCGATCTGTTCGGAGGCGGATCCAGTCGCTGTCATCTCACTTGCTCCTTACTTGCGCGTCGCTCGCCGCCCTGCGAACTTTGCGCTTCTCACCAACAAGGGGTTTTCGCCATGAGCCGCACCCCGCGCAAGCTCGACGCCCACGTCAACTGGCGGGCCAGGGACGTCGAGGACGCTTCATCGTGGACACACCAGCTGACCCGGAATGAGCAGGCCGAACTCGACGCCGCGCTGCGCACCGCCAAGGCGAAGTCCGACGACCTGCTCGAGATCGGGCGCGAGGATTTTCCCCTGCCCTCCCTGGCCGGCAAGCTGGCCGGGATTGAGCGCGAGCTGATCGACGGCCGCGGCTTCGTGCGCATCGCGGCGCTCGACACGGACCGCTACGACGACGATGAGCTGACCATGCTCTACTGGGGCATCGGCATGCACCTCGGCGATCCGTGGCCGCAGAACAAGCACGGGCACGTGATGGGCGACGTCACCGACCAGGGCAAAAGCGTCGCCGACCCCACGGCCCGCGGCAACGAGCTGGGTCTGATCGCGCTCGACTACCACACCGACGGCTCGGATCTGGTCGGCCTGATGTGCCTGCGGCCGGCGGCGCTCGGCGGCCTCAGCTGCGTCGCCAATGTGGTCGAAATCCACAACACGCTCATGGAGTCCCGACCCGACCTCGTGGCCGCCCTCTACGATGAGCTGCCGTGGGACTACCGCGGCGAGCAGCCACCCGGCGGCCGGCCATTCTACACGCGCAGCGTCTTCACCGAGCACGACGGCCGGCTCTTCTGCCGGTTCATCCCGCAGTACATCAAGGCCTCGCAGCGCCATCCGGACGCGCCGCGCCTCTCACCGCTGGTGGTGGAGGCGCTCGACGCCGTCTCGGCCATGGCCAACGACCCGGCGTTCAACGTCTACATGGACCTGCGGCCCGGCGAGATGCAGTTCATCAACAACTATCACGTGCTGCATGGTCGCACCGCCTATGAGGACGACGTCGCGGCCGGCCGCAAGCGCCATCTGAAGCGGCTGTGGCTCGCCACCCGCCACCTGAAATCGCGTCCCGGCGGCTTCGACGCCCGCATGCCGGAGCACTGGATGCGCAACCGGTCGGTCAGCCGCCTGCACGCCGTGGCCGGCGCGTGAAATTCTGCTGACATCCGCTCGCAACCTCAGGCGGCGTTAGGGTGTTATGACTAAGCTTAGGCGCGGGGCCTCCGGGGCTCGTCCGCCGTGAATCGAAGGGAGAGCCGCATGCACAAGGACGACGAACTGATCCAGGCGCCGGATCGGCGGATGATGGTCTTGGGTCTCGGCGCCGCGGGCGTGCTGGCCACAACGGGAGCGCATGCCGCTTCGGCCGCCCAGCTAGACGCCAGCGGCAGCCAGGCCCTGGCGCAGCTCTACGCCGAGAGCCGCAAGGCTCGCGAACTCGGCCGTCGCGCCCGCGGGGTGCTGATCTTCCCAAGCCTCATCAAGGCCGGCTTCATCGTCGGCGGCCAGGGCGGCGAGGGCGTGCTGCGCATCCACGGCCGCACGGACGGCTACTACAGCCTCGGGGCGGCTTCGTTCGGCTTTCAGGCCGGCGCGCAGAAAACCAGCCTCGCCCTGTTCTTCATCACCCAGTCGTCACTCGACTACCTGCACAAGTCCAATGGTTGGGCGCTGGGCGGGGGGCCGTCGCTGACGGTCATCGACCAGGGCGCGTCGGTGGGGCTCAGCACGACCTCGCTGACCCAGGACGTCTACGCCATGGTCTTTGGCCGCAAGGGCCTGATGGGCGGGATCAGCCTGAACGGCTCCAAGATCACCCGCATCAACCCCTCCTGAGCACTGCTCCGGGACTTGCGACGGCGGCGGAAAAGCCTGACTGATACAGGGTTTGGACGCCGTCGGTTCGCAAGGTGACCGAAGAGATCGAAGCCACCGCCCGCGCCCACCCCGAGTGGGAAACGCTGCAATCGTTCACGGCGCGGCGACCGCCGTTGGACGAGCGCCTGGCAGCTGGGAAGGCCGTGCGCGCCAGGCGCCCGCGGTCGGGCTTCGGCGATTATGTCCAGCGACGACGGGGCGACGCCGCCCTGGAGATCGTCCAGGCCCAGAACGTGACGCGGGTCGTCTCGCTGGTTCCCGTGCGCATGGCGCGGATGCTCTCTTCGCCGTTCGCCTATCTGCGCGGTTCGGCGGCGGTGATGGCCGCCGATCTGGCCCGGGGCGCCTCGACCGGCCTCGCGGTCTACGCCTGCGGCGACATGCATCTGCTCAACTTCGGCCTGTTCGCCTCGGCCGAGCGCAACCTCGTTTTCGCCATCAACGACTTCGACGAAGTGCACCCCGGACCCTGGGAGTGGGACCTCAAGCGCCTGGGGGCCAGCGCCGCCGTGGCCGCCATCCACCTTGGCGGCGACCGCACCCACGCCGAGGCGGCCGCCTTCGCCTGCGGCGAGGCCTACGTGCGGCGCATGCGCCGCTATGCCCAGATGGGCTTTCTGGAGACCTGGTACGACCTCATCGACGAGCAGACGATCCTCACCCTGGCCTCGCCGCAACAGCGGCGCTTCGCCCGCGCGATCATTGACAAGGCTCATGCGCGCGGGCCGGTGCGGGCGCTCGCGCGCCTGACCGAGGAGGTCGACGGCCAGCACCGCATCGTCGAGGACGTGCCCCTCATCGTCCGCGAGACCCATCTGCCGAACGGCGTGCCGATCGGGCAGGCCATCGACGTGATGATGCGCTCCTATCTCGCCTCGATGACCCTCGATCGTCGGCATCTGGTCAGCCGCTATCGCCTTGTCGACGTAGCGCGCAAGGTGGTGGGCGTCGGCAGCGTCGGCACCAGCTGCTGGATAGGTTTGCTCGAGGGCGCCGACTCCGCCGATCCGCTGCTCCTGCAGGTCAAGGAGGCGCAGCCCTCGATCCTGACGCCGCACGTCCCTCACAAGCTCGAGATCAACAACCAGGGCCGGCGGGTGGTCGTCGGCCAGCGGATGATCCAGGGCTCGCCAGACATTTTCCTCGGCTGGGGACCGGCCGAAGGTGAGACCGGCCTGCGGGATTTCTACGTGCGGCAGCTGGCCGACATGAAGGGCGGCATCCGCCTGCTGGAGGGCGACGTCGCGGCGCTCGGCAGCATCGAGGACTACTGCCGGCTGTGCGGCTGGGCCCTGGCGCTCGCCCACGCCAAATCCGGCGACGCGGCGATGATCTCCGGCTATTGCGGCCGCAGCGAAGCCGTCCCCGCCGCGCTGGCGCAATTCGCCATGGCCTATCTCGAGCAGACCTTGCGCGACCACGACCGCCTGGCCGCCGCCGTCCGCGCCGGAAGGGTCGCGGTGGCGAGCGCCGAGGAAGCCGGGACCGGGTGAGGCGACGGCTTGGCCGTCGATGCCCTTGAGCAGATATCGACGCGGTGATATACGGATATCTCGAGGAGATATACAGTGTCGCTGTTCATCCGCGATCCGGAAGTGTCGGCGCTAGCTGAGGAGTTGCGTAGACTCACCCATGCCGGGACGAAGACCGAAGCTGTAAAGTTGGCCCTCAAGAGCCGGATCGACGAGGCGCGTCGCGCGCTGCCGATCGAAGAGCGCCTGGCGCGCGCTCATTCCCTGGCCGATGCGATGGGCCCCAGCGACCCGACGTTCGACATGAAGCGCTTCACCGATGAGATGTGGGGCGACGACTGATGTTCCTCGACGCCTCCGCGATTGTCGCCATTCTGGCGCGCGAGCCGGGCTACGAGGCATTGCTGGAGCGGTTATCGGCAGCGCAGGGTCCGTTCTCCGTTTCACCCTTGACCCGCTTCGAAGCCTGCCTCGCGATTGCAAAAGCAAAAGCCGCCGGGCGCAAACCGTCGGCGGCCCAGATCGCCCAAGCCGCCTTGGTCCTCGACGCGTTCGTCGAAGACCTTTGGGCCGAAGACATGCCCATAACCCCAGAGATTGGCCAGGGCGCGATCGAAGCCGCCGCGACTTGGGGCAAAGCCGTTGGCCACCCAGCGGGTCTCAACTTCGGTGATTGTTTCGCCTACGCCTGCGCCAAGGCGCTTGGCGCGCCCCTGCTCTACAAGGGCGACGACTTCCCCCGCACCGATCTGGCGTAGCGGGGCCGCCGGCCACGTCAGGCGCCCGCGAAATCCGGAAGCTTCAGCGCCTCGTACGCCTTGAGCGAGGCCGGATTGAACAGTCCCAGGCGCGTGGCCAGCGGCGCGAGGCGGATCAGGGTATTGCGCGCCCAAAGCCCGGCGGCGCTGCCGGGGGCGATCGCGGTCGACCCCTCCTTCACGAGGGCCTGGTTGGCCGCCATGTAGGGCCGCGCCATCGCTTCGTAGGCGATGAAGGCGAGCGCGTGATCGGCGTGAGTCGCGAGGGCGCCGGCCAGCAGATAGGCGCCGACCAGGGCCATGCTGGTGCCCTGGCCGGTGAAAAACGACGGTCCGAAGGCGGCGTCTCCCAGCACGGCGACACGGCCCTTCGACCACGCCGGCATGCGGATCTGCAGGGTGGCGTCCAAGTAGACGTCGTCGGCGGCGCGCATGCCGGCGATCATCCCCGGAACTTCCCAGCCGTCGCCGGCGTAGGCCTGGGCGATGGCCTCTCGCTGCAGGGCCAGATCGGCAAACTCCTCCGGCGAAGGGGCCGGGCGGCGATACGCGAACATGGCGAAGAGCGTCGGCCCGTCGGTGGTCGAATAGAGGATCGCCGCCTTGCCGGGCTTGTTGAACACCACCGCCTCGCGGTTGAGGCCGTAGGTGTTGGGCAGTTCGCAGATCGCGAAGCAGTAGCCGAGATAGCGGCTGAACGTCGCTTCCGGCCCGAAGACCATCTCGCGGGTGGTCGAGTGCAAGCCCTCGCCCGAGACGACGAAGTCGAACCGGCCGCGCACGCCGCTCCGGAAGTCGACCTCGACGCCTTCGGGCTCTTGGCGCAACGCGGCGATGGCGTCGCCGAACCGACAGTCCACTTTGTCACGGACGAGATCGAAGAGCAGCGAGGTCAGCGCGCCTCTCGCCAGCTCGACATGCCGCGTCCCGTCAGCGGCGCCCAACGCCTCCGGGTTGACCGAAGCGACCGGCCTGCCGGCCGCATTGACAAAGGTCACCCGGCTCGTGGCCACGTGCTCCGCCCGCGCGGCCGGCAGGATGCCCATGCGCTCCACGACGTCGATGGCGACGCCGCGGATATCGATGGCGTAGCCGCCACTGCGGATGGCCGGCGCGCGCTCGACGAGCGTCACCTCGAAGCCGTGCCGGACCAGCCAATAGGCCAGGGCCGGCCCGGCGATGCTGGCGCCGGTGACAAGGACGTGTCGCGGTCGGCTGGCGTTCACGATGGCGCCCGTGGCCAGGCTCGGTCCCGCCTCGAGCCTATCACGGCGCGCCAAGCCCGAGTTCGATCCGCCGCTTCTTCGACAGCCCCTGCGAGACGATGGCATGCGATTGGCGGATATAGTCCCGCAGCTCGTCGTCGCTCAGGCCCGGCCTGGCGTAGTGCTGAATCCACTTCATGCCCCGCGACGCCAGATAGGGCGCCGGACGCAAGCCGGGCTGGTCCTTGAACATCTCGAAGGCGATGTCGCTGACCTTGAAGATGAAGCTGGGCTCGTCTTCCTGCCAGCCGCCGATGGTGAACACCTTGCCGCCCACCTTCCAGACATGCGACCCGCCCCACTGGACGACATAGGTTGTCGCCGGCAGCCGGCGACAGAATTCGTTGAACTCTTCGTAGGTCATCATCTTGCTATGCCGGTTTCGGAACGCTCCCGGATCACGAAGCGGCCTCGCCGTCCGGACTGGCGATCACCACCACAAAGCCGTCGGGATCGCGCAGCCAGAGCTCCCGGTGCTGAGGGGCCGGATTGACGAAGGGTCCCTCAATGATTTCGGCGGAGAGGCCGCGGGCGCGCGCGACGGCGGCGTCGAAGTCCTCGACCTGGAACCACAGCACGACGCCGTGTCCGGCCTGCGCCCTGTCTGGACCTACGAGATTGGGGTGGTCTTCCTCGTCCCAGGCGTGCAGCTGCAGGACAATGCGGCCGGCCTGTTCGATGCGGTCGTAGACGTCGCGGTGAGGGTGATCCGGCAGGGCGTCGGCGCCGAGCAGCTCGGCGTACCAGCGACCGCTGGCCCTGACATCGCGCACCGCGATCAAGGTCTGAGACTCGACTGTCGGCGGCGGGGACATAAGGCTCTCCTTTGCGGCATAGATAGCGCATTAGCCGAATGACCGGCGGCGCCGAATTGTGAGCTCAACTCGCCGCCCGCCGCAGAGCGAATTGCACAACCGGACCAGTCAAACGCGGATAGGAAACGCCCGTGACCCCAGCGACCAAGAGCATCCTGATCATCGGCGCCTCGCGCGGCCTCGGCTGGGCGATGGCGGCGGAGTTCGTGCAGCTGGGCTGGAGCGTCGTCGGTACGGTGCGCGGTGAGGCCAGGACGCCGCTGCACGACCTCGCCGAAAGATCCGATGGTCAGGTCGAGATCGAGACCGTCGACATCAACGCGCCCGATCAGGTCACGGCGCTGCGGGCTCGCCTGTCGGGACAGATGTTCGACATTCTGTTCGTCAACGCCGGGGTCACCAACAATCCGGCCGAAACCATCGCCGAGGTGACGACGGAGGAATTCGTGCGGGTCATGGTGACCAATTCGCTGAGCCCGATGCGGGTCGTCGAAGCCCTGCACGATCTCGTCGCTGCCGATGGGACGATCGGGGTTATGTCGTCCGGCCAAGGCAGCGTCAGCAACAACACCGTCGGCATGCGCGAGGTATACCGCGGCAGCAAGGCGGCGCTGAACATGTTCATGCGCAGCTTCGCGGCCCGCCACGCGGAAGACTCACGCGCCATGGTGCTGATGGCCCCCGGCTGGGTGCGGACGGACATGGGCGGGCCGGGCGGCCGACTGAGCATCGAAGAGAGCATTCCGAACCTGGTGAAGGTGCTGCTCTCGGTTCAAGGCGCGCCCGGGCTGCAGTATCTCGACTATCTTGGCCAGACCGTTCCCTGGTGAGCCGCTCGCATCGATAGAGGAGGTCTGGCCGTGGAAGACGACGAGATTCGCGCCGCCCTTGATCGCCACTGGGCCGCCTCCGACGCCAACGACTTCGAGGCCGAGCACGAGATCTACCTGGAAGACGCGGTGCTCGACTATCCGCAGTCGGGCGAGCGCATCCGCGGCCGGCGGCAGATCCAGATGTCGCGCGCCGCCCAGCCGAACGTCAAGCGCTTCACCGTGCGGCGGATCGTCGGCGCGGGCGAGCTGTGGGTCAGCGAGTTCGTCCTCACCTATGACGGGCGGCCCTCCTACACCGTGAGCATCATGGAGTTCGCCGGCGGCAAGGTGGCCCATGAGACGCAGTATTTCGGCGATCCCTTCCCGCCGGGGCCGTCGCGCGCGCAGTGGGCCCGGCCGATCACGTGACGCCGGTCGCGCGTCCGGACCTGCCGGCCGACACCGCCGCGCTGGCCCACTATCTGATCGGCAAGGTCGTAGTTCGTGAGCTGCCGGAAGGCCGGGTCAGCGGCCGGATCGTCGAGACCGAGGCCTATGTGATCGGCGACGCCGCCGGCCACGCCTATCGCGGGATGACGGCGCGCAATCGCTCGCTGTTTCTGGAGCCCGGCCGCGCCTACGTCTATCTGGCCTATGGCGTCGCCTGGATGCTCAACGTCTCCAGCGAGGCGGCCGGGATCGGGGCCGGCGTGCTGATCCGGGCCCTCGAGCCGCTCGAAGGCATGGCGATCATGCGCGCCAATCGCGGCGTCGATCGCCTGCGCGACCTGGCGCGAGGCCCCGGCAGGCTGTGCGCCGCCCTGCGCATCGATCGTTCGCTGGATGGCCTCGATCTTTGCCAGGAAGGTCCGCTGTGGCTCGGGCGCGACGACCATGAGAGCGGCGAAATCGGTGAGAGCATCCGGATCGGCATCTCGAAGGACGCGGATCGGCCGCTGCGGTTCTATCTGCGCGGCAGTCCGTTCGTCAGCGGGCCGAAGGCGCTCAACGCCTAGAATTCGGCGCGAACGGCGGCTGGAATCAGACCAGCAAGCGCGCTATATGACCATCTAGATAGTCAGGAGTGTGGCATGGATGCGATCAGTCTGGCCGACGCCAAGGCTCATCTGAGCGAACTGGTCGACCGGGTCGAGGCCGGGGACTCGATCGCCATCACCCGGCGCGGCAAGTCGGTCGCCCGACTGACGGCCGTGGCCAGGCCGCGCAAAGCCATTGATCTCGCCCTGCTGCAGTCGCTTACGGCGACTATGCCGCCGCAGGCAGAGGGCGCCACCGATCTGGTGCGGTCGATGCGGGACGACGACCGCTACTGATGCTTTATCTGGACACTTCGCTGGTGGTCGCGGCGCTCTCCAACGAGGCGATGACGCCGCGCGTCCAGGGCTGGCTGGCGGAACAGGATGCGGCGGAGCTCATGATCAGTGACTGGACCATCACCGAAGTGTCGTCAGCCATGGCCATCAAGCTGCGAACCGGGCAGATCGATCTGGTCCAGCGCGCCGCGGCGCTCGCCATGTTCAACAAGCTGGTGGCCGAGAGCCTGACCGTGGCGCCGGTGACGGGGCGGCATTTCCGGACAGCGGCAAGATTCGCCGATCAGCACACGTTCGGTCTGCGGGCCGGCGACGCCCTGCATCTGGCGACGGCTTCAGACCAAGGCGCGACGGTCCACACGCTCGACCAGCGCCTCGCCACGGCAGGCCCAGCGCTCGGCGTGCCGACCGAATTGCTGGCGTAAGGGCGCGGAAACACGGCGCCGCCGCGATCATCGCCTGGTTTCGGCTAGCCGTCCGTTCGAAGCAACGCGGTGACCGCATCGGCGAGCTGGTTCAGGGTGTAGGGCTTGCGCAGCAAGGGCAGGTCGTCGTTGCCGGCGCTGGGGACGAGGCGCTGGGCGGTGTAGCCGGACGTCAGCAGCACCGGCAGGTCGACATGGCCGGACTTCAGCGCCCGGGCCAGCTCGATCCCCGTCATCCCCGACGCCATGATCACGTCGCTGAACACCAGATCGATGTCGGCTCCCGACTCGATGAGCGCCAAGGCGCCGTCGGCGGATTCGGCTTCGACGACGGCGTAGCCCAGCTCTTCGAGCATCGAGCGGGTGGCGTCGCGAACTTCGGAGTCGTCCTCGACCAGCAAGGCGGTGCCGTGGGCGCGCTCGGCTGGATGAACAACGACCCCGTCGATCGCGTGCGCTGAAGGCGGGTCGGCCCGCGGCAAGCAGATCGACACGGTCGTTCCCTTGCCCAGCTGGCTATCCAGCTCGACGAACCCGCCCGACTGCCGCGCGTAGCCATAGACCTGGCTGAGACCCAGTCCGGTGCCTTCGCCGACCGGCTTGGTCGTGAAGAACGGTTCGAACACTCGGGCGAGGATCGACAGCGGCATGCCAGGGCCGGTGTCGCCGATCGCGACCTTGACGTAGTCGCCGGCCGCGGTCTCGTGCGCTTCGGCCTGTTGCGCGCCGACCTCGACATTGGCCGTCGACAGCACCAATTCGCCTCGGCCGCTCATCGCGTCTCGAGCATTGATCGCCAGGTTTAGGATGGCGGCCTCGAGCTGATGGGCGTCGGTCTTGCAGTACCAGAGGTCCGGGGCGCGGCGGATTTCGACCTTCACCCCCTCACCCACCGCCCGATCCAGCAGGGTTTCGAAGGTCGGCAGCAGATCGGCGATCGAGACGGCTTCCTCGCGCAGGTCTTGCCGGCGGGCGAACGCCAGCAGCTGTTCGTTCAGGCGGGCGCCGCGGGCCACCCCCAGCCTGGCCGCATCGAGAAGCTTCTGCAGCCGATCATCGAGCTGCACCCGGCGCGACAGCGACTCCAGGCTGCCGCCGATGATCATCAAGAGATTGTTGAAATCGTGGGCGATGCCGCCGGTCAGCTGGCCGATGGCTTCCATCTTCTGGCCCTGGCGCAGCGCCTCATCCAGCAGCCGCCGCTCGGTGTTGTCGACGACGATGCCGATCACGCGCTCAGGTTTGCCGTCTTGGTAGAACGTGCGGCCCTTGAACTGCACCCAGCGGACGGCGCCGTCGCCGGCTCTGGCGATCCGGCGTTCGACATCAAATCGCCCGCTGACCGCGGCCTGAGCCATTGCTTCGGCCAGGGCCTGGCGGTCTTCCAGCAGGAAATGCTCGACCGTATCCTGCCAGCCCCAGTTCGTCTGGGGTTCGGGATAGCCGAAGATCGCGTCGTGGCGGGGCGACCGGACCAGGGTGTCGGTGGCGATGTCCAGGTCCCAGCTGCCCATGTCAGCCGCATCGAGCGCGATCGTCAGGCTCTGTTCGGCGCGGGTGCGTTCGGCGATCTCAGCCGCCAGGCGGAGATTGGCGTCGGCGATCTCCCGCGCGCGCTCGTGGTTGGCGCGCAGGTCGGTGACGATCATGCACAGCATGCTCGCCTCACCCTGCTCGACCACCATGTTGACGACGGACAGGTTGGCCCGCGCGGACTCGCCTGTGCTGAGCCGCAGCGCCAGCTCGGCCGACGCTCCCTCGGGTCCGGCGCCGCGCAGCATGGCGCCCAGTTTCCCGACGTCCTCGACATAGTCGAAGATCGGGCCGCCGATGATGTCCTCCGACTTTCGGCCGATCAGCTCCGCAAAGCTCTGGTTGCAATAGAGGATCGTGCCGTGGGCGTTGAGGGTGACGGCGCCTTCGAGCATCTGTTCGACGAGAACGCGGTATGGCCGGTCGGCGTTTTCGAGCGTGTAGACGACCTGGCCCGAGGGCCCGCCGACCACGACCGCGTCGACATCGCCGTCGCGGATGGCGTCCAAGGTCTCCGTGGCTTCCTGGAGCGCCGCCTCGAGCGCGCGGATGCGGGCTTCGTAGTCCGCCGGTCTGATGTCCTGCGCGCTCATGCAGCGCCCTTGGCCGGCCCCCTCGGCTCCTCCAGGCTAAGTCCGATCAGGACCCGATCTCGATTGGCAAGGTCGCCAACAATGCGGCGCAACGGATCGGGCGCCACCTTCACGAGAGTCGGGGTGGCGACGATCTGGAAGTCCCGGGTTTCCCTGGGGTGCGTGTAGACGTCGATCACCTCGAGATCGAAGCGACCGGCGAGGTGCTCATCGCAGATCCGGCGGATGGTGGTGATGGCGTTCTGGGAGCGTGTCGTCGTCCCGGCCACGAAAAGGCGCAGCACATAGTCCTCCGGCGCCGGGGATAGGGGCCAGGTCATGAAGCTGGCGGCTCGCCGGACTGGATGTCCAAGCCGACCAGGACACGCTCGGTGTCCGACAGGTTGCCGATGATCCGTTTGATCGGCGGCGGCAGGCGTCGCACGAGGGTCGGCACCGCGAGGATCTGGTCGCCGACGGCCAGCTGCGGCTTCACGAGCAGGTCGATGACCTCGATCGTGTACATGCCGGCCAGGTGCTGTTCGCAGATCGATTTCAGGTTGGAGATCGCCGCCAGCGACTTCGGTGTCTGGCCCGCGACATAGAGGCGAAGGTTGTAGTGGCCAGGCTTGGCCGGATCTAAGACGGCATTGACATCGTCGCTCATGCCGCGGCCCCCCGCTTGGCGGCCATAGCCCGGCGGTCGGCGAGGAGCGCCTCCTCGCGAGCCGCCTCCTGGCTGCTGAGCATTTCGGTTTCGCTTTCCTCGGCGTCGAGGCCGGCGCGCAGTTCCGCAATCTGGCGTTCGACCGTGGCGCGTCGGCGCTCGAGCTCGCGGAGCCGCCGACCGGTCGCTTGCGTGCGCATCATGGCTTCGTTCCGCTCCCGCGCCTCCTGGGCCTGGCGGGCGGCGCCGGTCAGAACGCCTTCCGGACCGATGTAGGGTTCGACCAACCGGATGCCGTCGCTGGTCAGCAGGTACTCGCGCATCTGGTTGGAGTGACTCATGCCCCGGACCTTGAGGACGAACAGGACCCGATTGCGCTCGCCGTTGACCTCCACGTCGGTCAGCGAGATCCACACATCCATCAGCGACGAGAGGCCGCGATCGGCCTCGGTCGTGTGATCGCTGGCCAGGGACAGGCTGGTGAAGAACGCCGTGATGCCCCGGCCCTTACAGATGTCCGCCAGACGCAGCAGGGTGCTGTGGATTTCCGACTGGACGCCGCGGAAGGCGGAGATCGGATCCACCACCACCGCCGAGGGCTGGAAGGCGACGATGTCGCGGTACATCCGGGTCAGATGCATCTCCAGGCCGTAGAGGCTGGGCCTGGCGGATTCGAACTGAAGCCGGCCGCTCTCCACGTGTCTCTGCAGGTCGATGCCGGCGGAGCGCATGTTGCGGACGATCTGGTCGGGCGACTCTTCGAACGCAAAGTAGAGGCAACGCTCGCCGCGTTCGCAGACGGCATTGGCGAACCAGGCGCTGAAGGTCGACTTGCCGGTGCCTGCCAGGCCCGAGAGCAGGACGCTCGAGCCGCGGTAAAGGCCGCGCTTGCCGAACATGGCGTCAAGGTCGGTAATGCCGCTTGGCACGATGTCGGAGGAGACACTGTGCTGCAGGCCGGCGGAGGTGATCGGCATGACGCTTACGCCGCGGGTGTCGATCAGGAAGGGGTATTCGTTGCCCCCATGCGACGAGCCGCGATACTTGACGACCCGAAGGCGACGGGTGCTGACCTCGTTGTGGACGCGGTTGTCCAGCAGGATCACGCAGTCGGATACGTATTCCTCGATGCCGTAGCGGGTGAGCTGACCCTCGCCCCGCTCGCCGGTGATCACGGCGGTGACGCCGCGGTCTTTCAACCAGCCGAACAGGCGGCGAACCTCCGCCCGCAGCACCGCCTGGTCCTTGAACCCGGAGAACAGCGCCTCGATGGTGTCCAGCACCACACGCTTGGCGCCGACCTGGTCGATGGCGTAGCCCAGGCGAACAAACAGCGGCTCGAAATCGAACTCGCCGCTGACCTCGATCTCCGACGGCTCGACGCGGACGTGGTCGATGACGAGCTGCTTGTCGGCAATCAGGGCGTCGAGGTCATAACCCAGAGACGCGACATTGGCCGCCAGGTCGCCCGAGCGTTCCTCGAAGCTCATGAACACCCCGGGATCGCCGTATTTCGCGGCCCCGTTGACCAGGAACGTCATGGCGATCAGGGTTTTGCCGCAGCCGGCCGATCCGCACAGCAGCGTCGGACGCCCCTTCGGCAATCCGCCGAGGGTGACTTCGTCGAGTCCCTCGATCCCGGTCGGCGCCTTTTCCAGCGCCGGCGTGTCCTCGGCCCCGGAGGCCTTTTCCGCTTTCAATCTCTTGCTCCGGTCAACATCCAAGCCTCGTCAGGCCTCGCGACCTGGCTTTCTCGAACTTGTCTGATCGTCAGTAGACGTCCTTGTTTCGACAGCTTCTTTCAGCGCCGTCTCAACCAGGTTCGTCAGCGTCCGGTTCTCCCGCTCCGCGGTCATTCGCGCACTGGCAAGCAGGTCGGGGTCAAAACGAAAGGTAATAAGCTTCTTCAAAACTCACGGGTTCCGGCTGTGCGCCTGTCGATAGGCCGTAAATACGCAAGCCAAGGCTCAGGTTCCCTGGGTCTGCCTCGGCCGAAGGGGACGTGCCGCGCAGAATCGGCCGCGGCGGCTTGATCTGCTCTGCAGTCCGTTCACGAGCGTGCCGTGGGACTCAACCCATGCGAGAACCGCTCATTGCGCCTGACGTTGACCTCCTATCGACACGGGAGCGGCCGATGCCGAAAGGAGCCACCGCGACGCCGTATTTTTATGTCGGCACAGCTGGATGGTCGCTGCCGAAGGCCCAGGCGCCAGCCTTCGCCGACGGCGCCTCTGTGCTCGAGCGTTACGCCAGCCGGTTCAATGGCGTGGAAATCAATTCGTCGTTCTACCGTCCGCATCAACGCAAGACCTACGAACGTTGGGCCGCCGCGGTCCCGCCGGGATTTCGCTTCGCCGTGAAAGCGCCAAAACAGATCAGCCACGCGCGCCGACTGGTCGGCGCGACGCCGCTGATGGAGCCATTCCTGGATCAGATCGGCGGTCTCGGCGGCAAGCTCGGCCCGGTGCTTTTCCAGCTGCCGCCCAGCCTGGCCTTCGACGACGAGATCGCCGCGGCGTTCTTCGCCGCCTGGCGCGCGCGGTTCGACGGCCCGACGGTCTGTGAGCCCCGCCACCGCAGCTGGTTTTCGCCAGCCGCGGACCGACGCCTGGTCCATGATCGGATCGCCCGGGCGGCGGTCGACCCGGCGATATCCTCCGAGGCGGCCAAGCCCGGTGGGTTCGGGTCCGCCTACATCCGGCTGCACGGCTCGCCGGACATCTATCAGTCGCCCTATGGCCCCGAACGGCTGAGGTCATGGCTGCGGACCCTGGCGGACGCGTCAGGTCCGGCCTGGTGCATCCTGGACAACACCATGTTTGGGGCGGCCACCGAGGACGCCTTGACGCTGATGGACCTGATCGGAACGGCCTGAAACGGCTGACGCCTCGGCTCACGCTCGTGCCGAAGGGCCCGCATGGCGACCCGGCTCATGGGATTGGGAGCCCGCTCGCGAGCCAGGGATTGAGCAGGGCCACTCCCATAGGTTGGAAGTCGCCGACGTTCCGCGTCACCACGGTCAACCCGTGCATCAGCGCCGTCGCGGCGATGAGAGCGTCACGCTCCGGTCGAGGATCGGGAACGTGCAAGGCGGCGCACCGTCGGGCGATCAGCGCGTCGATTGGCAGGATTCGTCCGTCAAAGGGCTCCAGCACGCGTTCTTCCAGCCAGCGGCGCAAGCGCGACCCTTGCTCGGCATCGCGACGTGCGATGAGGAGGACACCGCGCTCGAGCTCAAACACCGTGACAACGGAAAGATATAATTCGGCCGGGTTCGCCGATTCTGCCCATGTCCTGACGTTGCTGTCGGCGCGGCTGCGGTTGCGCAATTCCGACCAGACATTCGTGTCGATCAGATAGGTCAATCGAGGTCTACTGGCTTGAAGATCTGATCGCCCATGAGCGGGGGATCGAAGTCGATGTCGTCATCCTCCTCCTGGGCGACGATCTCAAACAGGCTTTTTCCAGGCCAAGTGAGCTTGCGGTAGTCTTCAAAGCTGAGCAGGACGTGCGATGGCCGCCCGCGGTCGGTGATGATGACCGGGCCCCTCTCCGCCGCCCGCTTGGCGCCGCCGGCGTCTTGATTGAATTCACGGCTCGAAATGGTGGTGATGCTCACGGCACGGTCTCCAATGAGCACCGTCTATCATCAAATCCTGCGGCCGCCAAGAAAATGTAGAAACGTTTCTACTCTTGCTCGATCGTCCCAGGCGGCTTGCCGGTCATGTCGTAAATCAAGCGCTTAACGCCGGCCTCGTTAACGCTCCGCGTCGCCGCCCACCAGCCAATCGACATCCCGGCGTTGAACTAAGTGGGCTGTCACCGATACCCGTGTTTTGCCGATCAGGTCGCTCACCGATTGAGCGGCCGTTAGAGTTGTGCGGCTTTCTGGAGCAGCTCGGAGTCTGACCATGACCAGCATTCCCCAGCTCATGCAGGCCGCGCGCGCGGAAGCGGCGGGCGAGCCGCTTCGGCTCGTGCGGGCGGCCACGCCCCATCCCGGCCCAGGCGAAGTGCTGGTTCGCGTCGCCGCCAGCGGGGTCAATCCGCTCGATACGAAAATCCTGGCCGGAGCCGCCGAGCACGCGCGCCAGGCGCTGCCCGCCATCCTCGGTATCGACGTGGCGGGCGTCGTCGTGGCCGCGGGAGAAGAGGTCACGGCGTTTCGGGAAGGCGACGCCGTGTACGGCATGGCCGGCGGCGTCGGCGGACACCAAGGATCGCTGGCCGAATACATGGCCGCCGATGCGCGTCTGCTGGCGCGCAAGCCCGCCAAACTCACCATGCGCCAGGCGGCGGCTGTGCCGCTGGTCTTCATCACCGCCTGGGAGGGCCTCGTCGACCGCGCGGTGGTCCGGGCCGGGCAGCATGTCCTGGTGCAGGGCGGCGCCGGCGGGGTCGGCCAGATGGTGTTGCAGATCGCGCGGGCGCAGGGCGCGACCACCTCCGCCACCGGCTCGCCCGCCGCCCGAGCGACGATCGAGCAACTCGGCGCCCAGTATGTCGACCGGACTGAGCCGGTCGGCGATGTCGTGGCGCGACTGAACGGCGGCCAGGGATTCGACATCGTGTTCGATACGGCCGGCGGGGCGTCGCTCGACGCCGCCTTCATGATGGTCCGGCGGTTTGGCCATGTGGTCAGCGCTTTGGGCTGGGGCAGTCACGCGCTGGCGCCGCTCTCGTTCCGGGCCGCGAGCTACTCCGGGATCTTCACGCTGCTGCCGCTGCTGACTGGCGAGGGCCGCGCGCACCACGGCGCGATCCTGGCCGAGGCGACCAGACTCGCCGAAGCGGGCAAGCTGACGCCGACGCTGGACCCGCGCCACTTCACGCTCGCCACGGCAGGCGACGCCTACCGCATCATCGAGACTGGTGCGGCGCGCGGCAAACTGGTTGTCGACGTGGCGGGGGAGTCCGGCTGATGAGCGACCGGCCCCCATAGAGCTCATCGCCGCGCTCAAGCGCGCCGGCGGGAGGCCCCGACGGCGATAAAGGCGCCGATGAAGAGCAGACCCACGAGCGTGGTGAACACCGAGCCGTCGGGCCCGAAGCTCCCGCCGGTCAGAAGCGCCGAAGCGTGGGGCGCGGGGGTTATGACCAGCAGGCCGTTCTTGTCGCCGACGCCCATCAGCGACCACTCGGTGAAGTCATAGCCGAGATGAGCGCCGATCGAGAGCCAGAGGCGGCCGCTCTGCATGTACAGCAAGCCAAAGACCAATCCGGCGACGACGATCTGGGCGACGGCGACCGGCGAGGCATGCCCCGCATGCGCGGCGCCGAACAGCACGGCTGAGACGATCAGGCCGGTCACCGGGCCGAACACCCGGGCGACCAGACGCAGCAGGATGGCGCGAAAGGCCAGTTCTTCGAGAACCGCGGAGACGTAGGCGTTGAAGATGAAGTAATTATACCAGCGCCGCCAATGACCCGGGCTAATTCCGTACAAGCTCAACGCCAAGAGCAGGCACAGAACCAGGGAAATGAAAGCAAGCCCGATCACAAATCCGACCGGCAATTCAAGCGGGGCGTGACGTAACCCGAATTCGGAAACCGGGCGGCGCTCAGCAAAGCGCACTGCGAGGCAATAGAGCAGCACACCGAGCGTCGGCAGGATGACGGCGCAGGCATAGTCCGAACCCGGCGGAAGCTTGAACCAATCCGGCGCCTGGAACGATGCGAAGAAAATCAACGTGGCGACCGCGAAGAGGAGCGCCATCCACCCGAGGGCGCGCAGCCACAACCATGGCCCTGGCGCGATAACGCCGGCGCCGCCGCGCTCAAACCGCCAGAGTTCAGACCAATTCATGGGACACTCGCCGGAAAGACCTCTAAGCACTGTCAAAACCCAAGCAAATGATCGATTACTATATCGGTCTGGCCGTTCGCCCACTGATCGCCAAGGCGCGCGGCAGCCCGCGATATGGCGAGGAGCGCGATGGGTCGCCTACCCTTTCGTTCATCCCGGTTTCTGGCGGCACTGTTCTTAGTCGCCGCGGTCGGCATTATCGCCGCGGCCTCACCGAGCGCTCTATCGCCCGAAGGGCCGTTTCTGACGGAAAACCAGCGCGCCATGCAGGTGATGATGGCGGGTATGTCGATCAAGCCAAGCGGCGACGTCGACCAGGACTTCGCGGCCATGATGATCCCGCATCATCAGGGCGCCATCGACATGGCGGTTCTCGAGCTACGCTACGGCCGAAATGAGCGGCTGCGCCGGATCGCCCAGGAAATCATTGTCGATCAGCAACAAGAGATCGCCGCCATGCGGCTGGCGCTCGGCCAGCCACTTCCGCCTTCGCAAGCGGCTCCCGATCGGCCATCGACGCCCGCGCCAGGCATGGACATGCCCAAACATCTAAGGAGCGGAACGTGATCGCCAAACTGCCGATAGCCGCCCTGCTCGGGAGCGCGGCGCTGATGATCGCCGGCGCCAGCCGGGGCAGCCAAGTCCCTACAGCTGCGGCATCGCCGGACATTCCGATCAGCCACCGCGATCGCGTCTATGCCGCCGAGCAGTTCTCCAACACCGTTTCGGTCGTCGATCCGGCGTCGAATACGCTGCTGGGCGTGATCCGCCTTGGCGACCCCAGCCCGCTGAACTTCAGCCCGCTCTACAAGGGTCAGGTGCTGGTGCACGGCATGGGTTTCTCACCAGATCACCACACGCTCGCCATCGTCTCGATCGGTTCGAACTCGGTCACGTTCATCGACACCCAGACCAACACGGTCAAGCACACCACCTATGTCGGGCGCTCGCCGCACGAGGCGTTTTTCACGCCGGACGGCTCGGAAGTCTGGGTGACGGTGCGCGGCGAGAACTACGTCTCGGTCCTGGACAGCAAGACCTATGGCGAAAAGGCGCGCATCGTCCTGCCGAATGGGCCGGGGATGACGATCTTCTCGCCCGACGGCAAGTACGCCTACGTCTGTTCGTCGTTCAATCCGGAGACCGACGTCATCTCGGTGGCCGGCCACCGCATCGTCGGCAGGGTCGTGCAGGCCAGCCCATTCTGCCCCAACATCGCCGCTTCGCCCGACGGCGCCCAGGTGTGGTTCACGCTCAAGGACACCGGCAAGACCCAGGTTTTCGCCGCCAGGCCGCCGTTCGCGGTGCTCAAGACCATCGACACCGGCCCGATCACCAATCACGTCAACCTTGTCCGCAACGCGCACGGCAGTTTCGCCTACGTCACGGTGGGCGGGCTGAACGAGATCAAGGTCTTTCGGACCGACGATTTCAGCCAGGTCGCCACGATCCCCGTCGGCAAGCTGCCACACGGTATCTGGCCGTCCGGCGACGGAACCCGGGTCTACGTCGGCCTGGAAAACGACGACGCCATGGCCGTGATTGACACTCTGAGCAACACCGTCATCGCGACGATCCCGATCGGCCAGGCGCCACAGGCTCTGGCCTACGTTCCGGGCGCCGTTTCCGACGGCGACGGCCTGCAGGGCCTGCAACCACTCGGCGTGGCGGGACAGGCGGCGCATTTCACCCTGAGGTCGGTCGACGCCGATGGCGCGGCAAAGGCGCCGACCAGCGTCACCCTGTTCGATCAGGGCCTGATCCAGGTGCTGGAAGCCGCGGTCAGCGGTCTCGAGCCCCGGGCGCCCTACGTGCTGGCTCTGTCGGACCACCCTGACGGCAGCGGCGCGCCGCAAGCGCTGGCGGCCTTCAAAACCAATCCCGCCGGGGCCGCGATCGTCAACGCCGTGGGCCCGATCCGCCAGATCGTGCAAGGCGACGCCGCCACCCCGCGCCGCTACCTGGTCATCGTGCAAGGGACCCCGGAGACGCCGGGCGCGCCAGTCCAGGTCCAGTAGGCCCGAACGATGAGCCCAAAGCCGCCTTCGTCGAAGACGGCGAGTCCAGTCAAGGTCCGGAAGCCGCGGCGACAACCGCCTCGGAGACGGCGTACAGCATTGCGCTCATGCGCTCGATCGTCTCCTCGACAATTCCCGTCCCGTTGTCACTCGTCCCCTACTCCCACTCAATCGTTCCCGGCGGCTTGCTGGTCACGTCGTAGACCACCCGGTTCACGCCCCGCACCTCGTTGACGATCCGCGTCGCCGCCTTGGTGAGCACCGGCCAGGGGAATTCGAAGACGTCGGCGGTCATGCCGTCGGTGCTGGTGACGGCGCGGAGCGCCAGGACGTTTTCGTAGGTGCGGGCGTCGCCCATGACGCCGACGGTCTTGACCGGCAGCAGCACGGCGAAGGCCTGCCAGATGTGGTCGTAGAGGCCGGCGGCGCGGATTTCCTCGAGGTAGATGGAGTCGGCGTGCTGCAGCACGGCCACCTTGTCGGCGGTGACTTCGCCCGGGATGCGGATGGCGAGGCCCGGGCCAGGGAACGGGTGGCGGCCGGTGAAGGCGAGCGGCAGGCCGAGCTCGGCGCCCAGGGCGCGCACCTCGTCCTTGAAGAGCTCGCGCAGGGGCTCGAGCAGCTTGAGCTTCATGTAGTCCGGCAGGCCGCCGACGTTGTGGTGGCTCTTGATCACCGCGCTCGGGCCGCCGGTGGGCGAGACGCTCTCGATGACGTCGGGATAGAGCGTGCCCTGGGCGAGGAAGGTCGCGCCGTCGATGCGCGCCGCCTCGCGGTCGAAGACGTCGATGAAGAGGCCGCCGATGGTCTTGCGCTTGGCTTCCGGGTCGGTGACGCCGGCCAGGGCGCCGAGAAATTCCTTCGACGCATCAACGTGAATGAGCGGAATATTGTAGTGGTCCCTGAACAGACCGACGACCTCGTCGGCCTCGCCGCGGCGCATCAGGCCGGTGTCGACGAAGACGCAGGTGAGCTGCTCGCCGATCGCCTCGTGGATCAGCACCGCGGCCACCGAGGAGTCGACGCCGCCGGAGAGGCCGAGGATCACCCTCCCCTTGCCGACCTGGTCGCGGATGCGGGCCACGGCCTCGGAGCGGAAGGCGGCCATGGTCCAGTCGCCGGCCAGGCCGGCGATGCGGTGGGTGAAGTTGCGCAGGATCGTGGCGCCGCGCGGGGTGTGGGCGACCTCGGGGTGGAACTGGACGCCGTAGAAGCGGCGGTGCTCGTCGGCGATCACCGCGTAGGGCGAGCCGTCGGAGACGGCGGCGACCTCGAAGCCCGGCGGGATGGCGGTGATCTTGTCGCCGTGGCTCATCCACACCGTCTCGCGGGCGCCGACGCCGCCGAGGCCGGTGAGCAGGGGCGTCTCGCGCTGGATCTCGATCTCGGCGCGGCCGAACTCGCGCTCGCGACCGCCCTCGACCTTGCCGCCGAGCTGGGCGCAGAGGGTCATCTCGCCGTAGCAGATGCCAAGCACCGGCACGCCGCGCTCGAACACCGCGGCCGGGGCGGCGGGGCTGTCCGGCAGGCCGGCGGTGGCCGGTCCGCCGGAGAGGATCACCGCCGCCGGGTCATAGGCGTCCAGGATCTGGCTGATGCGGTCGAAGGGATGGATTTCGCAGTAGACGCCGCTTTCGCGAAGGCGCCGGGCGATGAGCTGGGTCACCTGGCTGCCGAAGTCGACGATGAGAACTTTCTGGTGGGCCGACATGGCAGCCCCCTAAACGAGAATCGGCGTCAGGTCACCCGCATCTCTCCCCCCTCTGGGGGGAGTACGGCCGAAGGCCGGGAGGGGGGCTTGCCGGCCGCGTCGCGAAAGCTTCGCCCCCTCCACCGCTTCGCGGTCCCCCTCCCCCAAAGGGAGAGGAGAACGCCGCCCCTCACGGCTGCATCTGCATGAGCTGGTTCATCGGCATCATGTTGGTGTTGAGGTTGCTCATGATCCAGATCGAGCCGCCGACGACCAGGAAGACGACGAGGACACCGAAGGCCAGCGCCAGGACATTGTTGGTGTTGTCCGGGCCGGTGGTGACGTGGAGGAAGAAGACCAGGTGCACGCCCATCTGGGCGATGGCGAGGGTGATGAGCGCGATCGGAATGGCCGGCCCGTAGATGATGTGTTCGCTGACCGCCCAGAACGCGGCCAGGGTGAGGATGATCGAGAGGCCGAGACCGAGGTTGGAGTTGAACACCCAGTGGCCGGCGCTCTCCGCGGGCTCGTCGCCCGGCGAGATTTCGGCCACGTGCTCGTGATCGTCGGCATGGCCTTCGCGCTCGCTCATGCCGCGCTCCCCATCAGATAGACGATCGTGAAGATGCCGATCCAGACGATGTCGAGGGCGTGCCAGAACAGGTTGAAGCAGATCAGCCGGTGAATGATCTCGCGCCGGAAGCCCTTGAGCTGGACCTGGGCCATCATCGTCGCCAGCCACAGGCCGGCGACCGAGACGTGCAGGCCGTGCAGGCCGACGAGGCCGAAGAACGCGGTCAGGAAGCCGCTGCGCTGGGGCGTGATCCCGCGGGCGGCGAGGCTGACGAACTCCTGCAGCTCCATCAGCACGAAGGCGAGGCCGAGCAGGCCGGTGGCGAGCAGGAAGACCTGCGTCCACAGCTTGTTGCGGGCGTTGGTGGCGGCGAAGGAGAGGCCGCAGGTGTAGCTCGACAGCAAGAGGGCGCCGGTCTCCAGGGCGACGCGCGGCAGTTCGACGAGGTCGCGGATGCCGGGGCCGCCGGCGGTGGCGTGCCGCTGCACGGCGAAGGCCGCGAAGAAGCAGGAGAACATCACGATGTCGCTGAGCAGGAAGATCCAGAAGCCGTAGCCGACGACGATGCGCTTGTTGGCCGGGCCGGTGTCGGCGTGGCCGGCGCCGGGGACCGGGCCCTCGCGGCCGTGGCCGCGGTGACCCAGGCGGTGCGGATCCTCACGGACCCGCCGCAGGGCCTCGACGGCGACGGGAAGCTCGACGTCGCTCATGGCAAGGCCCCCTGGCTCGCGAGCCGTTCGATCAGGGCCGCGCGGGCGGCGCGGCGGGCGCGGTCGACGCGGGCCACTTCCTCGACCGGCACGTGGAGCTCGTGGACATCGCGCCAGGCGAAAACCACGAAGCCGGCGAAGGCGGCGATGAGACCGAGCGCCGCCAGCCACCAGATCTGCCAGATGAGGGAGAAGCCGGTGATGGTCGCGAAGACGGCGGTGTAGAAGCCGACCGGGCTGTTGACCGGCATCTCGATCGGCTCGTAGCTCGGCTCGGGGGTGAGCTGCTGGGTCTCGATGGCGCGCTGCTTGATGTCCCAATAGGCTTCCTCGCCTTCGACGTTGGGCATCACGGCGTAGTTGAAGAACGGGGCCGGCGAGGGCGTCGCCCATTCCAGGGAGCGTCCGTCCCAGGGATCGCCGGTGACGTCACGGAGTTCGTCGCGCTTGAGGATGCTGACCACCAGCATGGTCACCTGGCAGGCGGCGCCGACGATGAGGACGCCTACGCCGACCAGGGAGACGTCGAGCAGCGGTCGCCATTGCTCGACGCTGATGTGCTGCAGGCGGCGTGTCATGCCCTGCAGGCCGAGGATGTAGAGCGGCGTGAAGGTGATCCAGAAGCCGAAGAAGGCGAACCAGAACGACGCCCTGCCCCAGCCCTCGTGCAGGCGGAACCCGAACGCCTTGGGGAACCAGTAGTCGAGGCCCGCGAAGAGCGCGAAGACGACGCCGCCGACGATGACGTTGTGGAAGTGGGCGACGAGGAACATCGAGTTGTGGACCAGGAAGTCGGCCGGCGGGATCGCCAGGAGCACGCCGGTCATGCCGCCGATGACGAAGGTGAAGATGAAGCCGAGCGACCACAGCATCGGCACCGAGAAGCGCACGCGGCCGCCGTACATGGTGAAGATCCAGTTGTAGATCTTCACCCCGGTGCCGACGGCGATGATGCTGGTGGAGATGCCGAAGGCGGTGTTCACCGCCGGGCCGGCGCCCATGGTGAAGAAGTGGTGCAGCCAGGTCATCATGGCGACGATGCAGATGAACAGGGTCGCGGCGACCATGGAGCGGTAGCCGAACAGCGGCTTGCCTGAGAAGGTCGAGAAGACCTCCGAGAAGATTCCGAAGGCGGGCAGGACGAGGATGTAGACCTCCGGATGCCCCCAGGCCCAGATCAGGTTCACGAACATCATCGGGTTTCCGCCCGCGGTGTTGGTGAAGTAGTGCCAGCCGAAGAAGCGATCGAGGCTCAGCATCGCCAGCGTGGCGGTGAGGATCGGAAAGACGGCGACGATCAGCAGGCTGGCGGCGAGCGTCGTCCAGCAGAACATCGGCATGCGGAAGTAGGTCATGCCGGGACAGCGCATCTTGAGCACCGTGGTGACGAAGTTTATCCCCGTCATCAGGGTGCCTATCCCCGATATCTGGACGGCCCAGAGGTAGTAGTCGACTCCGACGCCGGGCGAATAGGCGGCCTCGCTGAGCGGCGGATAGGGGAGCCAGCCGACCCGAGAGAACTCGCCGACGAACAGCGACACGTTGACCAGCAGCGCGCCGGTGGCGGTCAGCCAGAAGCTGACCGAGTTCAAGGTCGGAAAGGCGACGTCGCGCACGCCCAGCTGCAGCGGGGTGACGAAGTTCATGAACCCGATCACCAGCGGCATGGCCGCAAAGAAGATCATGATCGTGCCGTGGGCGCTGAAGATCTGGTTGTAGTGCTCCGGCGGCAGGTAGCCCGGCGCATTGATGGCGAGCGCCTGCTGGCTGCGCATCATGATGGCGTCGGCGAAGCCGCGGATGAGCATCACGACGCCCAGCAGGATGTACATGACGCCGATCCGCTTGTGGTCGACGGATGTGATCCACTCGCGCCAGAGGTAGGGCCACCAGCCCTTGACCGTCACCAGGGCGAGCGCGCCAAGGATGATGACCACCAGGACCAGGGAGGTGATCAGGGGGATCGGCTGGTCGAAGGGGATGGCCGACCAATTGAGCTTGCCGAACATGCTCAGCGCCCCCCCGCCGTTGCGCCGGCCGAGGTCGGACGGATCGCGGGCGCAGGGCCGGCGGCCGGCGCGATCGCCTGGCTGGCGATGTCGTTGAACAGCATCGGATCGACGCTCCGATAGGAGAACGGTTTGACGTTGAGGCTCTGGCGGCTGAGATCGACGTAGGCGGCCCGATCGAGCGCCGGCCCGCTGGCCTTGGCCGACTGCGCCCAGGCCGAGAAGTCAGACGGCGCGACGCTCTTCACCTGGAACCGCATGTCCGAGAAACCATCGCCGCTGAGCTGGGAGGACAGACCTGAAAGCTCGCCGGGACGATCGGCCTGCAGATAGACCTGCGAGACCATGCCCGGCATGGCGTAGACCATCGAGCCCAGGCGCGGCACGAAGAAGACGTTGAAGACGCTCGCCGAGGTGATCGAAAAATGGATCGGCGCGCCGGCCGGCACGACCAGCTGATTGACGGTGGCGACCCCCTGCTTGGGATAGATGAACAGCCACTTCCAATCGAGGGAGACGACCTGAACTTCGACTGTGGGCGTCTTGGACGGCAGGGGCCGGAACGGGTCGAGCTGGTAGGAGCCGGTCCAGATCAGGCCGCCAAGAAAGGTGATGGTCAGGATCGGGATCGACCAGACGAGCGCCTCGATGCGGCCGGAATAGGACCAGTAGGGGCGATAGTCGGCCTTGGTGTTGGAGGCGCGGTATCGCCACGCCATCCAGAAGGCCAGGAGGATGGTCGGAACGACGATCGCCATCATGATCAGGAAGGCGTCCATCATGATTTTGGAGTCGGCGGCGCCGACCGGGCCGACCGGATCGAGGACGCCGCCGGAGCAGCCGCCGAGCATGGTCGCCGTCAGAAGGCCAAGGCGCGCAGGCCACCGCCATCCGCGCCGGAGCCAGCCTCGCATCGCGACGTCGCACCGCATGGAGACATCCATACTTTCGATCGGCCGAGCTTCAGATTGATCGAAATCAAAATGACCGGCGCGGACATTGCGACGTTTCCCGTCCGCGCGGAAGGCCCGCGAAGATTCACTTCGCCTTCAGGTCACCGCTGCAGCGGCTGGATGAAGAATCCGTCAGTCTGATCTGAGCGGGGCGTCAGGCGGCGGGCGGGCGCGGCGATGCCGAACGCCGGCGCGCGGGCCAGGAAGGCGGCGATGCGGTCCTCGTTCTCCTCGGCGAACAGCGAGCAGGTGACGTAGACGAGGCGCCCGCCCGGCTTCACGAAGGGCGCGGCGGCGTCGAGAACGGCGTCCTGCTCGGCCATGCGGCGGGCGAGCTGAGCCTCGGACAGCCGCCACTTGGCGTCGGGATGGCGGCGCCAGACGCCCGAACCGGTGCAGGGCGCGTCGACGAAGACGAGGTCCATGCGGCCCTCGAGCCCCGCCAGGGCGTCCGGCCGCAGGGGCGAGCGGACCTGCAGGTTGCGCACGCCGGCCCGCTGGGCGCGCGTCGCGGTCTCGGCCAGGCGGCGGGCGTCGGAGTCGTAGGCGAACAGCTGGCCGGTGTTGGCCATGGCGGCGGCCAGGGCCAGGGTCTTGCCGCCGCCGCCGGCGCAGACGTCGAGCACCTGCTTGTGGCCGACCTCGCCGGCCGCGGCGGCGGCGATCTGGCTGCCGAGATCCTGGACCTCGAACCAGCCCTTGGCGAACTCGGGCAGGGCCTCCAGCGGTGGGGTGCGCTCGGCCGCGGCCGGGGCTGGCAGACGCAAGGCGGTGGGGAGCGCGGCGAGCGGCTCGGCTCCCAGGGGCTCCAGGGCCTTGAGCGCCCGGGCCGGATCGGACTTCAGGGTGTTGACCCGCACGTCCACCGGCGCCCGCTCGGCCAGGGCGACGCCTTCCGCCGAAGCGTCATCGCCGAAGGCCCGGGCCATGTAGGGCGCCAGCCAATCCGGATAGTCGCCGCGCACGGCCGGCGGGGCGTCATCGAGCGGGATGGGCGAGGCCAGTCGCGCCGCCTCCGCCTCGGTCAGCGCGCCCGGCCCGTGGAGTTCGGCGGCCGCCGCCGCGACGCGCTCGGCGGGCCAGTCCCAAGAGAAGCGGACGACAGCGAGCCCGACGGACCGCCAGGTGTCCTCGCCCATTCGCCAGGCCAGGGAGCGGCGCTTGCGGAGCGCGTCGAGGACCAGGCCGGAGACGAAGGCGCGATCCTTGGACCCGGCGTAGCGGGCCCCGTCGCCCCAGGCCTTCAAGGCCAGACGCACCGGCTTGTGACGCGTCTGCATCTCGGCAAGGACGTCGATCGCCGCCGCCAGGCGGCCACCGTCACGCATGGGACCTCGAGGTCACAGCCAACTCAGCAAGATCGATCCTAAACCGCGCTCGGGTAGTTCGGCGCCTCGCGGGTGATCATCACATCGTGGACATGACTCTCGCGCACGCCCGCGCCGGTGACGCGGATGAAGCGGGCGCGAGCCTGGAGGCTCGGGATGTCCTTGGCGCCGAGATAGCCCATGGCGGCGCGAAGGCCGCCGACCAGCTGATGGACGACGGGGCCGATCGGACCCTTGTACGGCGTCTGGCCTTCGATGCCCTCGGGCACCAGCTTCAGGGCGTCCTCGACCTCCTTCTGGAAGTAGCGGTCGGCGCTGCCGCGGGCCATGGCGCCCAGCGAGCCCATGCCGCGGTAGGCCTTGTAGCTGCGGCCTTGGTACAGGAAGACCTCGCCGGGCGCCTCGTCGGTGCCGGCGAACATCGAACCCATCATGGCCGTGGACGCCCCCACGGCCAAGGCTTTGGCCAGGTCGCCGGAATAGCGGATGCCGCCATCGGCGATGATCGGCACACCCGTGCCGTCGGCGGCGCGCACCGCCTCGGCGACGGCGGTGAACTGCGGCACGCCGACGCCGCTGACGATGCGGGTGGTGCAGATCGAGCCCGGCCCGATGCCGACCTTCACCGCGTCGGCGCCGGCGTCGATCAGGGCCCGCGCGCCGTCGTAGGTGGCGACATTGCCGGCCACGATCTGCACGCGGTTCGTCTCGCGGCTGAGGCGGCGGACCGCCTCGCCGACCTGGGCCGAGTGGCCATGGGCGGTGTCGATGACCACCACGTCGACGCCGGCGTCGATGAGGGCCAGCGAGCGCTCGAAGCCGGCGTCGCCGACCGTCGAAGCGGCGCCGACCAAGAGGCGGCCCTTGGAATCCTTGGCCGCGTTGGGGTGAGCCTCGGACTTCTCCATGTCCTTGACGGTGATCAGGCCGACGGCGCGGTAGTCGTCATCGACGACGATCAGGCGTTCGATCTTGTGCTGGCGCAGCAGGGCCCTGGCCTCGTCCTGGCTGACGCCCTCGCGGACGGTGACCAGCCCCTCGCGGGTCATCAGCTCGCGGGCCTTGACGCGGTCGGAGCGCTCGAAGCGCATGTCGCGGTTGGTGAGGATGCCGACCAGGCGGCCGCCGCCGTTCTCGACCACCGGGAAGCCCGAAATGCGGCGCGCGGCCATGATCTTGCGGATCTCACCGAGCGTGGTGTCGGGATGGATGGTGACCGGATCGATCACCATGCCGCTCTCGTAGCGCTTGACCTCGCGCACCCGGTCGGCCTGCTCCTCGACAGTGAGGTTGCGGTGCAGGACGCCGAGGCCGCCGGCCTGAGCCATGGCGATGGCCAGGCGGCCGTCGGTCACCGTATCCATGGCGGCGCTGACGATCGGAATGTTGAGCGCGATTTCGCGGGTGAACCTCGTGGTCGTATCGACCTGGGTCGGCATCACCTCGGACGGGCCGGGCTCGAGCAAAACATCGTCGAAGGCGAGACCTTCGCGAATCTCCATGAGACTCTCCGTTTTGCGGGCCGGCTATAGCCGTGCAGGGTCGGTGTGGGAAGGGGCGGGCGAGCCACGCCACAGGATCGAGGCCGCTGAGCCGAGCGATGGCCATCGGCGGTGCGGCTGTACGCCAAAGCGGATATACAGCTTGGCTCTAGTTTTGCGCAGGGTCACCGCAAACGACCGAAAGCCAGAATCCTTCGCAGCACCCCGGGGAGCGCTAGAGATGGGTATCCGACGCGTGGCTTCGATGTTCGCGGCAAGCCTGATCGTCTTCGTGGCGTCTGGCGCGCAGGCGGAGTCATCTCGGACGGCCCGGGTCCAGGCGGCCATGGAGCGGTGGCTAGCGGATCGGGCGGCGGTCGAAAAGGTGACAGGCGTCGCCGCCTACATCAGCTTTGGAGATCGTGGCCCGCCCATCGCGGCGTTCGCCGGGAGGACCGGCGCCGATCCAAAGGCCCCCCCGGTCGGACCGGGCACGCTTTTCCAGATGGGCAGCACGTCGAAGTCATTCACGGCAGCCGTCGTTCTCAAGCTCGAGGCGACGGGCAAGCTCTCCCTGAACGACAAGCTTGGGAAATGGCTGCCGCAATATCCGGCCTGGAAAGATGTGACGCTCAAGCGCCTGCTCAACATGACCAGCGGTATTCCGAACTACTCGGAGACCGAAGCCATGTCCCGCATCTGGGTCAACGAACCTAGGCGTGATCTGACCGCCGAGGATCTGATCATGCTCGCCTACCCCACGGCAGCCGGTAGCCTGCCTGTGAGCAGCGGTTATCACTATTCGAACACCAACTATGTCCTGGCTGGCATGGTGGCGGCGAAGGCCGCTGGCCGGCCGTTTCGCGAGCTCGTCCGGCAAATGGTCATCGGTGAGGCCGGTCTGGACAGCACGTTCTATGAAAACGGAACCTACCCGGTCAGAGTAACCGATCGTCTGGCGCACGGTTACTTCGACAACCCTTCCTGCGCCGATTATCAGCCGAACTGCGCGCAATCCTGGAACCTGCCCCTGATGGGGCGCGACGTTCGCGGCATGAGCACATCGTGGGCGCAGGCGGCGGGCGGGGCGATCGCCAATGCGCACGACGTGGATCGCTGGATGCGCGCGGTATTCGAGGGGCGTGTCGTGCCGCCGAAGCAACAGGCGGAATGGCAGGCCCTGGTGTCGACCAAGACTGGCGAGCCGATCGCGGATGTATCCGCCGAGGATCCGAAGGGATTCTCGCTCGGTCTGAGCAAGGCCATTCTCGGGCCGTACGGGGCGCAGTGGTTCTACCAGGGCGAGACGCTGGGCTACCGCACGCTCTACGTGTGGTTCGAGAAGGAAAACCTGATGATCACGCTGCAGACGAACTCGCAGCCGGCGGCCGAAGCGGACAAGCTCCACGACCTGCTGGGGACGATCTATGAGATCGTCAGGGACGGCGCAAAGTAGCGGCGGCTCAGATCTGCGTAGCTGCTTGGAAATCTGCTGAGCCTCGCGGTTCGGCGGCGGCCCGGCGCTGCCTTTCAGCCGCCCACTTGCCTCGTCCGGCGCCACTGGGTGTTAATGCGCCACACAAAGAGGGGATGGATGAGTCGAGCCGCCTCCGAGGCTACGCCGCCGCGCGCCCGCATCGCCTTTCGCGTCGGCGTGGTCGGTCACCGCCCGGACCGGCTGCCGGAAGGCGAGCCGGCCCTGGTCGCCATCCGCGAACGCATCGCCGAGGCGCTGCAGGCCGTGGCCGGGGCGGTCGGCGAATTCGCCGCCGGCCCTGAGCGGCGCCTCTACGATACGGACTTGCCGCCGCTGCTCACCGCCGTCTCGCCGCTGGCCGAGGGCGCGGATCGCCTGTTCGCCGAGGAGGCCCTGCGCTTCGGCTATCGGCTCAACTGCATCATGCCCTTCCATCGCGATGAATTTGAACGCGACTTCGCCGGCCCGGACTCGTTCGAGGAAGGGTCGGCCGCCCGCTTCGACGCCATCCTGGCCCAGGCCGAACACGCCAGCGCCCTGGCCTCCTTCGAGCTCGATGGCCGCCGCGAGCGCGCCCACGAAGCCTACGGTCAGGCCGGGCGGGTGGTGCTCAACCAGTCCGACCTCCTGCTCGCGGTCTGGGACGGCGGCCTGACCAACGCCGTCGGCGGCACCTTCGACACCATTCAGCAGGCGATCGCCTTCAACGTGCCGACCTTGTGGATCGACTCGCGGGCGCCGCACGGCTGGATGCTGTTGCGCGAGGAGGCCGATCTCGAGGCGATCACCGGCGAGACGGTCAGCCCGCCCAGGCCCGCGCCACCGCTCGGCGAACTGGCGCGCACCATCGGCGAGGTCGTGCAAGCCGAGCTCGGTCTGCAGGGCGGCCAGGCCGCCAGCCTGGAAGCCTATCTTGCCGAGACGCGGCCGGCGCGGAACTGGGCGATGGTGTGGAAGCTGTTCCGCGACTTCATGGATAGCGGCCGCATCGCCGCGCCGGCTCTGCGGGTCAGGGACTTCGAGGAACAGATCCGGCCCGGTTGGCCGGTGGCCGGCGATCCCGACGTGGGCGCCGTCCCGCCGGTCAGCTCATGGATCAACGCCCGCATTCGGCCCCACTACGCCTGGTCGGACAAGCTGGCCGACCTCTACGCCGACGCCCACCGCAGCGGCTTCGTCGCCTCCTCGCTGATGGCGGCCGGGGCGGTGTTCACCGCCCTGCTGCCGGTGGCCGGCCATTTCGGTCGCAGGGCTTCGATCGCCACTGCAGTGGTCGAGGCCCTGATCCTTGGCCTGCTGGTTGGATTGCCAATGCGATCCCGCGCCCGGCGGTGGCACGAGAAGTGGCTGGAGTACCGGGTGCTCGCCGAGCTGACCCGCGAGCTGCGCATTCTCATCCCGCTCGGCGGGGCCCGCCCCCTGCCCCGCACCGCCGCCCACCTCGCCAGTTACGGAGATCCGGCCCGCAGCTGGATGAACTGGCAGGCGAGGGCGATCGCTCGCGACATCGGCGCGCCCAACGCCCGGGTCGACCGGGCCTACGTCACCGCGCGCTGCGCCGAACTGCTTGATTTCCTGGGGACGGCGTCGCCGCAGCGCGGGCAGATCGGCTTCCATCACATGAACGCCCATCGCATGGAGCGCATCCACCAGCGCCTGCACCGGATGTCGCTGATCCTCTTCGCCGTCACCATCCTGGCGGTCGGCAGCAACTGGATCCTGCGGTTCATCGATCCGGACCGGCCCGAGCGGGTCTCCGACTGGCTGATCCTGTTCTCGGCCTTCCTGCCCTCGCTCGGCGCGGCGCTGGCCTCGATCAACAACCAGGGCGAGTTCGCCCGCCTGCAGCGGCGCGCCAACGCCATGGTGCAGAGCCTCACCGCCCTGCGCGGCCAGATCGTCGACCTGGCGGTGAGGCCCGAGGGCCCATCGCTGGCCCGGGTCTCCGAGCTGTCGGCCCAGCTCGCCGAGATGATGATCGATGAGAACACCGAGTGGCGGATCGTCGTCCTCGACCTGCCGCACGCGGCCGGCTAGGCCCTGCGGCCCTTGGCGAGGATGTAGAGTTCGGAGCTTTCGGCGCGGCTGGCCTTGGGCTTGACGTGGCGAACCTCGGCGAAGGCCTGTTTGAGCCGGGCGGTGCCCTCGGCGGTCTCGCCGCCCTGGAAGGCCTTGGTCAGGAAGGCGCCGCCGGGCTTGAGGACCGCGAGGGCGAAATCGGTCGCCGACTCGATCAGCGCCATGATCCGCAGGTGGTCGGTCTGGCGATGGCCGACGGTGTTGGGGGCCATGTCGGAAAGGATCAGGTCGGGCGGCCCGCCGAGCGCCTCGAGGAGCCGCGCCTGGACCTGGGGATCGGTGAAATCGCCCTGCAGGATGGTGGCGCGAGTGACCGGATCGGTGGCCAGCAGATCGACGCCGGCCACCGCCGCCGCGCCGCGGGCGGTCGCCACCTGCAGCCAGCCGCCCGGCGCGCAGCCGAGATCCAGCACTCGCACGCCGGGGCGGATGAGGTGGAAGCGGTCGTCGATCTCGATCAGCTTGAAGGCGGACCGCGCGCGCCAGCCCTGGGCCCTGGCCTCGGCGACAAACGGGTCCGAAAGCTGGCGCTCGAGCCAGACGCGCGAGGACGCGGTGCGCTGCTTGCTGGTCTTCAGGCGTTCGATCTTGACCCGCGCGGGACCGCCGCCGGTCGGCGGGCGCACCATGCGGCGCTTGGGCGGCTCGTCGTTCATCGGCGGCGCTGGCGTTGTTCGGCCATCAGCGACAGCAGCAGGCCTTCGCGCAGGCCGCGGTCGGCGACCCGCACGCGCTCGCACGGCCACAGCTCCTGCACCGCTTCCAGGATCGCCGCGCCGGCCAGCACGAGGTCGGCGCGATCGGGCCCGATGCACGGCTCGGCGGCGCGCTGGCTGACCTCCAGCGCCGCCAGCCGTTCGGCCACGGCCTGGCAGTCGGCGCGGGTCAGCCACAGGCCATCGACCTTGCTGCGGTCGTACCTGGCGAGCTGGAGGTGCAGGCCGGCGAGGCTGGTGATGGCGCCGGAGGTGCCGATGAGGTGCGCCCGGCCGGCCTCGAAGACGGGGTTCAGGGAGTCGGCGCCGCGGAAGCCGGCGATTTCGGACTTGAACGCCGCGACCATGGCGCGGAAGCCGGTCAGGTCGGGATCGGCCCCGGCCGGGAAGCGCTCGGCCAGGGTGACGACACCGACCGGCGCGCTCAGCCACGCTGTGACCGGCGGGCGCCAATAGCCCCGGCGGCCGGGATCCAGCTCCAGTTCGCCGCGCAGGTCGAGCCAGGAGAGTTCGGTCGAGCCGCCGCCGACATCGAGAATCAGCGCCGCATCGGCAGTGCAGTCGAGCAGGTTGAGACAGCCGGCGACCGAAAGGCTCGCTTCCTCGGCTGGCGTGATCACCTTGAGCTGCAACCCGGTCCTGGCCTCGACCTCGGCCAGGAACTCGGCGCCATTGGCGGCGGTGCGACAGGCCTGGGTGGCCACGGCCCGGACGTGCGAGGCGCCGCGGCGACGAATCTTGTCGGCGCAGATCCCGAGCGCGGCCACCGCTCGGGTCATGGCCGGCTCGGCCAGCCGGCCGCTCTGGGCCAGGCCCTCGCCCAGGCGGACGATGCGGGAATAGGAATCGACGATGCGGAAACTCCGGCCGCGCGGCGTCGCCACCAACAACCGGCAGTTGTTCGTTCCCAGGTCCAGCGCCGCGTACACCTCGCCCTCACGGCGGGCGCTCGCCGGCGCGGCGTGCGCCTCAGTCATTTCGTGTCCAAGTCAACCCGACTCGCCCGCGGCGGGCGCGTCCTTTCGTCGCGGACACTAGAACATGCGCGGCGCCGGGGGAAATGCCGACGGCGCCCTAAATAGCCTTGAAACTTAAGAAAACCTTAACTAGAAGCCCCCGCGCTCCCATTCCTGGCAGAGCTCCCGCGCCGCCGCCTGCGACAGGCTGCGACAGTGCGCGCGCTTGTCAGGCGTAACTGTGCTATTAGAAATTTCAGTGCCCGTTCAGCATAAAGCGTTGAAGATGACCAGTATGAACATGCGTTTCGCCAAGTTCGCCATTGGCCAGGTGGTCAAGCACCGGAACTTCGGATTCCGCGGCGTGATCTACGATGTAGATCCAGTGTTCGCGAACACCGAAGAGTGGTGGCAAGCGATTCCCGTCGATGCACGGCCGTCGAAAGACCAACCTTTCTACCATCTGCTGGCCGAGAATGATCAGTCGACGTACGTCGCCTATGTCTCGGAGCAGAACCTGCTGGCGGACGAGACTGATCGGCCGGTCGATCATCCGCATGCCGGCATGGTCTTCGACAACTTCGAGCCGGGCCGCTACCAACTCCGCCCGCGGATCACCCACTAAACTCATCAATCACCGAGCGTTGTTCCTTCTCCCCTCCGGGGAGAAGGCGGCCCGAAGGGTCGGATGAGGGGCGATTCAGCTCTCGCGCTCTCTCCGGAACCTCCCGACACGCGGAAAGACTCCGCACCTGCGGCGCACCTTCTCCCCCGCGGGCGGGGGAGAAAGAACGTCGGCGTCAATAGTTGCGACGCCAGCGGATCGCGACCTGCGAGTCGCCCTGGCTGCCCAGCTTGCCGACCAGCGAGAAGTGCTTCTTCATGCGCCACTCGAGCTGGGCGCCCTGGCCTTCGCGTCCGCCGCCGGTAAGCTCGAGATAGAGCCGGTCGGTGATGTATTTGCCGCCAGAGATGGTCGTGCCGGTGACGGCGTCCTGGGCCACGGCCAGGCGGTCGAGGTGGGCCAGGCTGCGCAGGCCGCCGATCAGGTCCAGCCCGCCGCCCCCTGAGAGCCCGGCGACGGCCGACGCCAGCTGCGCCGCCTCCAGTCCCGACAGCTGCGAGGCCGAGGCCCCGAACAGCACCTGCGAGAGGATCTCGTCCTGCGGCAGTGCGGGCGTCGATGAGAGTTTGATCACCGGCCGCGCCGCCGTGCCGGTGATGCGGATGACCGCCGTCAGGGTGGGATTGTCGCGCGTGGCGGTGAGATCGAGGCGAATGGTCTGGGCGGTCGAGCCGAGATAGACGACGCCGCGGTCGTCGAGCTGGAAGCGCTGGCCGGCGAAGTTGTAGTCGCCGCGCACGACCCGCGCCTCGCCGGTCAGGACCGGATCGGCCAGCGACCCGCCGACATGCGAGTTTAGCGACAACTCGAGATCGAGGCCGCGGCCCTTCACGAAGACCTTGCCCGGGGCCTTGATCGAGACGTCGAGGGCGACCGGCGCCTCCTTGGCCGAGACATGCTCAGCGGGCTCGTCGTCGAGTTCGTCCGGCCGGTGGATCTCCACCACCTCCATGGGCGTGACGCCGGTGGCCACCGGCGCGTTGGGCGAGATCTGGCCGCTGTCGAGGGTGAGCGCGCCGGAGATCTGGACCTTGCCGTCGGCGGCGCGGTTGACCGTCAGGGCGCCGGAGGCCGTGGCCCTGGCGAGGTCGGTGTTGATCAGGCGGAAGTTCCTGAGGTCGGCGCGGAAGCTCGATGCGCCGTCGCGGGTCAGCGACGCCCGGCCCTGGCCGCTGATCTGACCCTTGAGGCCGTCGTCGGCCGAAAACTGGCCGACATCGACCGCGTTGTCGGCCAGCGTGGCGCGCAGGGTGACATTGCGCAGATCGAGGCCGGTGTCGGCGTCGGTCATCCGGCCGTGGTCGAGCGCTACCTGGCCGACCGCGCGGGGATCGGCGAGCGTGCCGCCCAGGGTCATCTCGGCGTTGACCTGGCCGGACAGGCTGTTGGCGCCGGTCAGCAGCAGGTCCCAGACCGGCTTGATCTCGCCGTTGATGGCGAAGCGGCCGGAGATCGGCCGCCGGCTGTCGAAGCTGAAGGCGAA
>Ga0302314_10001459_pt1 | contig 44390 bp, 44 predicted proteins | sample III_Palsa_N2_3_FD_200533 | JGI IMG/M metagenome (GOLD analysis project Ga0302314, IMG submission 200533) | Peat permafrost microbial communities from Stordalen Mire near Abisko, Sweden - III_Palsa_N2_3 | ecosystem: Environmental > Terrestrial > Soil > Palsa > Peat permafrost | place: Sweden...
GGTGATCTCGAGCAGCTCGGTGGTGATCGAGGCCTGGCGGACCTTGTTGTATTCGAGGGTGAGGTCCTTGATCAGGTCCTTGGCGTTCTCGGTGGCGTTCTTCATCGCGACCATGCGGGCGCTCCATTCGGAGGCGCGGGCGTCGAGGATGTGATGGTAGACCTCGAAGTGGACGACGAAGGGGAGGAAGGTGTCGAGCAGGGTCTCGGCCTCGGGCTCGAAGAGGTAGACCGGCTTGGCCTCAGCCGGGGCGGCAGGAGCCGGTTCGGCCTTCTTGACCCGGGTGTTGGTCCGGCCGCCCATCGGGAAGAGGGTCTCGAGCTTCGCTTCCTGGTTGAGGGCGTTGATGAAATGGGTGTAGGCGCAGGAGACGGCGTCGATGGTCCCGGCGGCGAACTGATCGAGGAGGAACTGGCTGATCCGCTTGCTCTCGGCGAAGGTGAAGTTGTCCTTCAGCTCGAAATCGGCCAGGAGGTTCTTGCCATGGGTCCCTTCGCCCGAGATCTGGAGCCGGGGGACGAACTGGCGGGCCTTGCGCCCGATGGTGACGTAGACGGTGTCGGCGGTGTCGTTGCGCTGGATCTCGCGGAAGAGATTGGTGTTGAGGCCGCCGCAAAGGCCGCGATCGGTACTGACCAGAAGGACGCAGCGCTTGGCCACCGGACGAGGGGCGACGAGGGGGTGCTGCGAATCGGTCAATTCCCCGGAGATGCGGGTGGCGACGTTGTCGAGCAGATCGGCGTAGGGACGGCCCGCGATGGCCCGTTGCTGGGCGCGGCGCATCTTGGTCGCGGCGACCATCTGCATCGCCTTGGTGATCTGCGCGGTATTCTTGACCGACTTGATGCGTCGGCGGATGTCGCGGGTGTTGGCCATCTTCGGGGACTAGGTTACGGGCGGACTCTGGGACTCAGATCAGGGCTGGTAGGTCTCGGCGAAGGTGCCGACCGCCGATTTCAGCTCGGCGGCGGTGGCGTCGTCGATCATCGCCTTGTCGCGGATCGAGGTGAGGATGTTCTCGTGGCGGAGCTGGAGGGTTTCGACCAGCTTCTTCTGAAAGTCCTTCACCTTGTCGACGGGGACCTTGTCGAAGAAGCTGTTCTGCACCGACCAGAGGATGGCGACCTGGATCTCGACCGGGATCGGGCTGTAGGCGGGCTGCTTGAAGACCTCGACGACGCGGGCGCCGCGGTCGAGCTTCGCCTTGGTGGTGGCGTCGAGATCGGAACCGAACTGGGCGAAGGCGGCCAGTTCGCGATACTGGGCGAGGTCGAGCTTGATCTTGCCCGCGACTTGTTTCGTGGCCTTGATCTGCGCGGCGGAACCGACGCGGGAGACCGAGAGGCCGACCGAGACCGCCGGGCGGATGCCCTGGTGGAAGAGATCGGTCTCGAGGTAGATCTGCCCGTCGGTGATCGAGATGACGTTGGTCGGGATGTAGGCGGAGACGTCGCCGGCCTGAGTCTCGATGATGGGGAGGGCGGTCAGCGAGCCGTCGCCCGCCGCTTCGCTGAGGCGGGCGGAGCGCTCCAGGAGGCGGGAGTGGAGGTAGAAAACGTCGCCGGGATAGGCTTCGCGGCCCGAGGGGCGCTTCAGGATCAGGGAAACCTGGCGGTAGGCGACCGCGTGCTTGGAGAGATCGTCGAAGACGATCAGCGCGTCCATGCCGTTATCCATGAACCACTCGCCGATGGCGGCGCCGGAGAAGGGGGCGAGGTATTGGTTGGTGGCGCTGTCCGAGGCCGAGGCGCTGACGATGACGGTGTACTCGAGGGCGTTGGCCTTGTTGAGGGCCTCGATGACGCGGGCGACGTTGGCGTTCTTCTGGCCGATGCCGACGTAGATCGAGTAGATCGGGCGGAAGCCGGGCTTGCCCGCCTGGGCGCGGTTGACGTTGGCCTGGTTGATGATCGTGTCGATGGCGATGGTGGTCTTGCCGGTGGCGCGGTCGCCGATGATCAGCTCGCGCTGGCCGCGGCCGATCGGGACCATCGCGTCGATCGCCATGATGCCGGTCTGGACCGGCTGGGAGACGGAGCGGCGCTTGATGATGCCGGGGGCGATCTTCTCGACGGGATAGTGGGTGGTGGCGTCGACGGGGCCCTTGCCGTCGAGCGGCTGGCCGAGGGCGTCGACGACGCGGCCGAGGAGGCCCTTGCCGACGGGGACCTGGAGGAGGCGGCCGGTAGCGCGGACCTCGTCCCCTTCGCGGATCTTGGTGAAATCGCCGAGCGCGATGGCGCCGACCTCGGTCTCCTCGAGGTTGAGCACCAGCGCGTATTGGCCCGCCTCCTGGCGGCCCGGCTGGGCGGCGAACTCGACCAGCTCGTTCATGCCGACGTCGGTCAGGCCCTCGATCTTGAGCACTCCGTCCATGGCCTCGCGGACGTGGCCGATGTTGACGCGGGCGACATCGGTCTTGAGGCCGGCGATCTGATCTTCGATTTCCTGGAGCAGGCTATTCATAAAGGTGCGTTGCGGAGTTGGGGATGGGGCTAAAGGCTAAAAATTCTCAAAGGGGTAAAATATCCAGCGGCATCAAACGGTCTTGCCCAGCGAAAGGATCCGCTCGCGGACCGAGCCGTCCCAGACGTTGCTGCCGACGCGGATGCGGACCCCGCCGATCAGCTCGGGATTGGTCCGGTAGCGGGTGGTGAGCGGAAGGCCGAAGCGCTTCTCCAGCTCATGGAAGATCGCCACGCCCGAATCGGGGAGCGGCGTGGCCGAGGTGACGCTGAAGGTGCGGTGATCGACTTCCTTCTCGACCAGGTCGCGGAGCCGGTGCAGGACGAAGGCGTAATGCCGGGGCTTCTTTTCGGCCAGCAGCCGGACCACCCGGCGCATGCCGGCCTCGTCGAGATGCCCGTCGACCATGCAGGCGCGGAAGATCTGACGGGAGAGGCGGCGGGCTTCGCGGGGGACTTTCATCGGGGGCGGGGAATCGGGAGGATCGGTGGCGGAAGCGGCTTAGTTCCGGGAGACCTCGGAGAGGGTCTCGTTCTTGATCCGCTCCTGGTCGTCGGCGGTCAGGACCTTGCCGGTCGCCCGGCCGGTGGCGTCGATCACCAGGCGGACGAGTTCCTTGCGCATTTCGGCGAAGACCTTCTCGCGCTCCTGCGCGGTGGCCTGCCGGGCGGAGGTGACGATCTGCTCGGCCTCGCGGGTCGCCTCCTGGAGGCGGCGCTGGGCGGCGACTTCGGCCGATTTCTTGGCGTCCTCGACCATCCGGTTGGCGGTCTCGTTGGCCTGGCGGATGATATCGTGGCGCTGGGCCTCGGCATTGGCCAGCTCCTGCTTGCTCTTGGCCGCGTTCTCTAAGCCGGAGGCGATGGCGGCGCGGCGCTCGTCGAGGATCTTGAGGATCGGCTCGTAGGCGAACTTCTTCAACGCCCAGGCGACGATAATAAAGAGAAAGACCTGCGACAAGAAGCGCGGCCCGTCGAAACCGATGGCCTGAAGGGAACCGGCCAGGCTGTTGTCAGGTTGCGCGGCTTCTGCGGCTTGTTGGGCGAGGAAGAAGGAGATCATAAGGGGGCAGGGACGGCGTCCGGTCAAAGGCCGGAAGCCGTCCCGCAATAGAGGTTAGTGGCCGACCAGGACGTAGGCGTAGAAGAAGATCGACTCGACCAAGGCGATGGTGACGAAGGCCCAGGGAAGGACCTTGCCCATGGCGCCGGGGTTGCGGCCGACGGCCTCAACGAATTTCGCACCAATCATGCCAATGCCGATGGCGACGCCCATCAGGGCCAGGCCGTTGTGGATATTTCCGGTCAGTTCAGCGAGGATCATATTTTTGTCTTTGGTTGGTTTTTTGGGGGGTCGGCCCCGCCGCCGCGTCTGTCGCAGTCCGGAAGGGCCAAAGTCTCAAGGAGAAATCAATGGCTCTCTGCCTCGTCGTGGCGGCACATCATGGCGGTGAAGACGGAACAGAGCAGGCAGAAGACGAAGGCCTGCACCAAGCCGACCAGCAGCTCGTAGAAATAGAAGGGGAGCGGGATGAGCCAGGAGAGCCAGGGAACCATCCGCATCATCGAATCGATGAGGGCCTCCCCGCCGAAGACGTTGCCGTAAAGCCGCAACGTCAGGGCGACTGGACGGATCAGGATCGAAATGATCTCAAGGAAACCGACGGCGATGAAGATCAATGCCATGATCACGCCGACGACGCCCCCGAACTCGGCTTTCGAACCGAAGATATGCTTGGTAACGCCGACCACGCCGTTATCGCGAAAGGCCCAGTAAATCCAGAGGACGAAGAAGATCATCGCCATCGCCGCCGGGAGATTGATATCGGCGTTGGCGCCACGCAGGAACGGACGGGTTACTTCGAAGTCCCAAAAGGAAGTCCCCTCGCCGTAACCGACGGTACCGACGCCGGGCAGGAGGCCGAACCAATTCAGCGCCAGGATGAAGATGAAGATGGTGGCGAAGAACCAAAAGGTGCGGCGGGCCAGGGGGACGCCCAGGATATCGTTCAGAAAGTTTAGAAGGCTCTCGACAATCCATTCGACGAAATTTTGCGCACCGCTCGGCACGGTAGTAGCTTTCCGACAAATGAGCTGCGCTCCGATGATGAGTACCGCGGCAATGATCCAGGAAACGATCATCGATCCGCTGACGATCAGGGGGCCGACCCGAAAAACCTCGGGCGCGGCCATCGGAATCTCGTGCCCAGTGGGTACGGCGGCGCCAGAAGTCGCGGTTGTTGCTATTGCTGCCAAAAAGGACATAGAGGGAGGCGAGAATCTATAGGTGCCCCCCAGCCCTTGGCAAAGCTTTTTTTAGAATTTCTCCCCGCGACATCCCCACCCCTCTCCGACCCCGTTCCCATCTGATGGAATCAGGCCGTTCAAGGCGTTTCGGCGACGTTTTGAACTCTTTTTGAGTCTGGTTTGGGCCTCGCCGGAGAATCCTTCCGGAATAAAAGGAAAGAGCGATCCCACAACCCGCGCGACGGCTGGGGCGAGGAAAAGTCCCTAAGGGAAAGGAGGGAAGGAAAAGGAAAGCGGCTACTGATCGCTGGGCGGCGCCGATTTCTTGTAAGGATGCCAATCGCCCTCGATCTGGAGTTCCTTCTGCTTGAGGGCGGCATAGATCACCGCCTGCTCGCCGTAAGTCCGCCAGGGGCCGTCCGGCACCGCGTCGGCATCGACGAAACGCCAGTCGGTCAGGTCGAGGCCGGTGAGGCCGAGGTAATCATGGATCGCCGGGGAGACATCGAGGCCGGCGTGGTTGAAATCATGGGGGCGGTCGTCGCCGAAGACGTAGCTGGCGTGATCGGTCCGCAAGGGGCCGACATCCTGCCATTGCGCGTAGGCGACCCGGCCGTCCTTGTTGCGGATCTCGATCCAGTGCCCCTTGCACTGGGAGACGTAGCGGTTGGCCTCGTTGGGGGTCTTGTACCAGGGGCAATATTTCTTGGCGAGCTCGGGGAAGGCGACGTCGTTGAAGGGCAGGGCGACGTAAAAGGGATTCTCGGTGGCGGCGAAGCGGCTGGGGCAGAAGCCGACGTGGCGGGCGGGGTCGTCGATGCCGCCGTAGTCGGCGGTCCATTTGGCGTCCCAGGCGCTGGCGACGTTGGTGGTGGCGCTGATGCTGCTGCCGCCCTGGCCGATCCAGAAGAAGGTGGTGACGATGTTGCGGCGCCAGGGAAAATCGGATTTCGGCTCCCCGGAGGAGCTGATGGCGGCGGAGTCGGAAACCTCGGCGGCGTGGAGACGGGAACTCAGATTGGCGACCAGCGAACTCCCCAGGCTACTTAATAGCGCCAGGAACGTAAAAAGTGTTCGTTTACGATAACGTTGCATTCGCCGGAGGGGTCTAGGGACACATTACGAAGGCTTTACGCGGTGTCAAATCGAATGTGCTAGCGGATTCTGTACCAACCGTGACGAAAAAGCGGCGGTTTTTTCAAAATGTACTTGTCAATGGTCGGCTCCCCTCTACGCTCCAACTTTCTCCTCGTCCCGATTTGGAGGACCAAGAGATAGAATTTAAGAAAAATGTCACTACTGATGGATATGGCTAAGGTTGATGTAAAAGAATTGATGGACGCCGGAGTGCACTTCGGCCATCGGACGCAGCGCTGGAATCCGAAGATGAAGCCCTTCATCTTCGAGGCGCGTAACGGGATCTACGTCATTGACCTGAATCAATCGGCCCAGCAGCTCGAAAAGGCCGCCGATTTCCTTCGCAATCTCTCTTCCAAGGGCGACAAGGTCCTCTTCGTCGGCTGCAAGAAGCAGGCGCAGCAGGTCGTCCAGGAGCTCGCGCAGCGCAGCGGCTCGGCTTACGTTTGCGAACGTTGGCTCGGCGGCACCCTCACCAATCTCGCCACCATCAAGAAGTCCGTCGCCCGGATGCGTGCGATCGACGAGCTCGAAGCCAAGGGCGGCTTCGAGAAGATGCCCAAGAAGGAACTCGCCGCCCTCAAGCGGGAGAGTGTGAAGCTCCATCGCAATCTCGACGGTCTCAAGGATCTCGAGAAGCCCCCCGCCGCCATCGTCATCGTCGATCTCGTCCATGAGGACATCGCCGTGGTCGAGGCTCGCCGCCTCAAGATTCCGGTCGTCGCCATCGTCGACACCAACGCCGATCCCGAGCTGGCCGATTTCCCCATCGCGGGCAACGACGACGCCATCCGTTCGATCAAGGTTCTCGTCGAGACTCTCAACGAGGCCATCATCGAGGGCAAGGCCCAGCGCGGCGATTTCCCCCGCAGCGGCTTGACCAAGTCCGAAGAGGTCCAGCCCCGGGCCGCCCAGGATGAGAATCAGGTCGCGATGACCGGCGTAAGCGCGTAGAAGGACGCAACGGGGGCTGTGCCCCTTTGGATCCCCCCTTCCCCGGAGCATTATCTTTAGTTAACTGCTGTACTAATTCCATGAGCCAAATTATGAGCGAAATTTCTCCTGAACTCGTCAAGAAGCTGCGCGAAGTGACCGGCGTCGGCATGATGGATTGCAAGAAGGCCCTCCAAGAGACCAAGGGCGACCTCGAGGCCGCCGTGGTCTGGCTCCGCAAGAAGGGCGCCGCCGGCGCCGCCAAGAAGGCCTCCCGCGAGGCGAAGGAAGGCGTGATCGGTTCCTACATCCACGCCGGTGAAAAGGTCGGCGTGCTGATCGAGATCAATTGCGAGACCGATTTCGTCGCCCGCACCGAGAGCTTCCGCAATATGGTGAAGGATATCACCCTCCAGATCGCCGCCGCCTCTCCCCGTTTCGTCCAGCGCGAGGAAGTCCCCGCCGACGAAATCGCCAAGGAAAAGGATGTCGCCGCCGGCCAGGTCAAGGGCAAGCCCGAGAACATCGTCGAGAAGATCGTTTCCGGAAAGCTCGACAAATTCTACCAGACCCACTGCCTCCTCGAGCAGACCTTCATCAAGGACGACAAGCTCACCATCCGCGACCTGCTCAACGCGAAGATCGCCGAACTCGGCGAGAACATCGTGGTGAAGCGCTTCTCGCGCTTCCAGCTCGGTGAGACCCTCTCGGCTTAATAGCCGATCCAACAAAAATTGTCCAAACCCCTCCCGCGCTTGCCGCCGGAGGGGTTTTTTGTCACCACAATCGCCGGAAGACCTTCTCGCTCAGGGCCTTTGCGGCATTGCAATCATCGCCGGGTTCGGTACGCTTTCCGTTCCACCTCTCCACTTTCATGACCGATATCAACATCGATTCGATGCTCAAGGAAAAGCGGGTCTTCAAACCCTCGAAGAAGTTCCTCAAAACGGCCCGCATCGACGGAATCGAGGCCTATCGGAAGCTCTACAAGCGCTCGATCTCGAAGCCCGACAAGTTCTGGGCCGAGCAGGCCGAGGAACTGAGCTGGTTCAAGAAGTTCCGCAAGGTCCTCGATTGGCAGCCGCCCCACGCCCAATGGTTCATCGGCGGCAAGCTCAACGCCGCCCATAATTGCCTCGACCGCCACCTGGAGACCTCCCGCCGCAACCAGGCGGCGATCATCTGGGAAGGGGAGCCGGGCGACTCGGTCACCCTCACTTACCAGCAGCTCCACCGCGAGGTCTGCCGCTTCGCCAATGTCCTCACGGCCCACGGCGTCGTTGCGGGCGACCGGGTGGTGATCTATCTGCCGATGATCCCGGAGGCGGCGATCGCCATGCTCGCCTGCGCCCGGATCGGGGCGCCCCACAGCGTCGTCTTCGGCGGCTTCAGCGCCGAATCGCTCAAGGACCGGATCAACGATTGCGGCGCCAAGATCGTCGTCACCTCGGATGGCGGTTTCCGCCGGGGCACCACCGTCGCGCTCAAAGAGAACGTCGACAAGGCGCTGGCCAGCGCCCCGCAGGTGACCAGCGTGCTGGTGGTCAGCCGGACCAAGCAGCCGGTCTCCTTCCAGCCGGGCCGCGATTTCTGGTGGAGCGACGAGATGGCCAAGGCGAGCGATCTCTGCCCCGCCCTCCCAGTCGAGAGCGAGCATCCCCTCTTTATCCTCTACACCAGCGGCAGCACCGGCAAGCCGAAGGGGATCCTTCACACCACGGCGGGCTACCTGCTCGGCGCGCTGCTCACCACCAAGTACGCCTTCGACCTCCGCCCCACCGATATCTTTTTCTGCACCGCCGACATCGGCTGGGTGACCGGCCACAGCTACGTGGTCTACGGCATCCTCGCCAACGGCGGCACCTCGCTGATGTATGAGGGCGCGCCCAATTTCCCCGAGCCCGACCGCTTCTGGTCGATCATCGAGAAATACAAGGTCGATATCCTCTATACCGCACCGACCGCGATCCGCTCCTTCATCAAGTGGGGCGATCATTGGCCGGCCAAGCACGACCTCTCCTCGCTCCGCGTCCTCGGCACCGTCGGCGAGCCGATCAATCCCGAGGCCTGGATGTGGTATTACGAGAAGATCGGCGGCAAGCGGTGCCCGATCGTCGATACCTGGTGGCAGACCGAGACCGGCTCCCACATGATCCTCCCCCTCCCCGGCGTCCCGATGAAGCCGGGCTCGGGCGCGCTCCCCTTCTTCGGCATCGATGCTGCGGTGGTCGACGACAGCGGCAAGGAAGTCGGCCCCGACGTCGGCGGCAAGCTGGTGATCCGCCGCCCGTGGCCCTCGATGCTGCGTACCATCTACGGGGACAGCACCCGCTATGTGAAGACCTATTGGAGCGAGGTGAAGGGCTGCTACTTCACGGGCGACGGAGCGCGCCGCGACAAGGACGGCTATTTCTGGATCGTCGGCCGGATCGACGATGTGCTCAACGTGGCGGGCCATCGGCTCGGCACCTCCGAGGTCGAGAGCGCCCTGGTGAATCATCCGAAGGTCGCCGAGGCCGCCGTGGTCGGCCGTCCCGACGAGCTCAAGGGCCAGGGCGTGGTCGCCTTCGTCACCCTCAAGGACGGACATGCCCCCTCCAAGGAACTCGCCGAGGAAATCCGCAGGCACGTCGGCACCGAGATCGGCCCGATCGCCAAGCCCGACGAGGTCCGCTTCAGCGACGCCCTCCCCAAGACCCGCAGCGGCAAGATCATGCGCCGGCTGCTCAAGGAAGTCGCCGCCGGCGGCGAGATCAAGGGGGATACCACCAGCCTCGACGATCTGACGGTGTTGGCGAAGTTGAAGAAGATCGAGGACTGAGGAGTTTTCGAGGGGGAAATCGAAGATGTCGCGAGTTCGCTTGGCATTTTTGATTCTCCCTCTCGTCGGTTGGTTCGTCGCGGGTTGCGCCAGCGAAAGCGATTCCTCATCCAACACTTCAACCAGCGGCACCCCCTGGTACGGCGGACTGAATAGCGCCGTGGTGAATCTCGGGAATGCCGCCGCCGGGGCGGCTGGAAAATAGCCCTATGAAAATCCTGCTGACCACGTATGAGTGCCGAGCTGGGCTGATCGGACTTATTCTTTGCCTCTTTCTCCAGGGATGCGCCTCTTCTGACGAGGACAAGGCTTGGCATGGTCCTTGGCATGAACCGCACTCCTCGGACGCGGGTGAACAGTAGAAAGGTTGGCAAGCGGCGGGAGGCCCCTTAGGCTTCGCCCATGACCTGGCGACTCGACCCGGCGAAGACCGGCGTCCTCATCCTCGACGTGCAACAACGGCTCGTCCCCGCCATCCATGAGCACGCGCGGGTGGTGAAGAAAGTGGCCGATCTCCTCGCCGTCGCCGAGATCTTCGGCCTTCCCGTTTTCGTCACCGAGCAGGTGCCGGAGAAGCTCGGGCCCACCGTGCCGGAGATCGACCTAAAGAAATACGGCCTGAGGCCGATCCCGAAGTCGGCCTTCTCCGCCGCCTCGGTCCTCCCGTCCGAATTGCCGAAGACGGTGCTGGTGGCGGGAATCGAGACCCACATCTGCGTCCGCCAGACGGTCTACGACCTCCGCCTGGGCGACCGCAATGTCTGCGTGATCGGCGACGCCGTCGGCTCGCGCGCGCCGCTCGACCACCAGCTCGCCCTCGATGAGATGCGGCACGACAAGATCCTGATCCTCTCCGTCGAATCGCTGGCCTGGGAGCTGGCCGGTTCCGCCGATTCCCCCACCTTCAAGCGGCTGCTGGCGGTATTGAAATAGGCGGCAGCAATGCGCTATCGCCAAGCCACGATCGCCGATGCCGAGCTACTGGGAGAATGGAATCATCAGCTCATCCGGGATGAAGGCCACCGCAATCCGATGACGCCGCCTGAATTGGTGGAACGGATGCGAGAGTGGCTTGAAGGAGCTTATCGAGCGATCCTCTTCGGGGAAGAGGCGGATTTGCTGGCCTATGCGCTCTATCGGGAGGAGTCGGACCATATTTACCTGCGCCAGCTTTTTGTCCGGTCGGAGCGGCGGAGCGCGGGAATAGGACGTGCCTGCTTGGCAACCCTTCGCTCCGAAATCTGGCCGCCCCGCAAGCGGATCGTCGTCGAAGTGCTCTGCGGCAATTCCCGCGCAATTGCCTTTTATCGGTCGTTGGGCTTCGGAGACTATTCCCAGACGCTCGAATTGTTCCCTAAATAGAACCCCATGCGCATCCTCGTCAGCGGCCTGCTCGCCCAATATGCCTTCGGCGGGGTGATCTGGGACTATGTTCAATATGTCCTCGGTTTCCGCGCGCTCGGCCACGAGGTCTGGTATGTAGAGGACACCGGGGAGTGGCCGTATAACACCGAGCTGCAGACCTTCACCGAGGATTGCACCGCGAACGTGGCGGCGCTGCGGCGGCTGATGGAGGAGTTCGGGATGGGGGACCGCTGGATCTACCGCAATGGGGCCAATGGGGAGTTCTTCGGTGCGTCGGAAACGCGGGCGCGCGAGTTGATCCGCACCGCCGATCTCTTCGCCAATGTCTCCGGCGCGGCCCACATGACCGATATCGATTTCGGCGGCTGCCATCGGATGTTTCTCGACGGCGACCCGATGTTCAACCAGATCGATCTGATCGATCCCTCGGCGGAGGGCCACGGCGCGCGGGTCCGCAACTACGACAGCCACTTCACCTTCGGCCTCAACCTGGGCGCGCCCGATTGCCGGGTGCCGACCGGCGGCCTCAATTGGAAGCGGACTGTCCAGCCGATCGCGCTCGACTATTGGCCCTATACCGCCGATCCCTCCCGGCGGGGTCTGACCACGATCATGAACTGGGCCAGCTATGCCCCGCGCGAGTGGGAGGGGGAGACCTGGGGGCAAAAGGATCTCGAGTTCAACCGCTTCCTCGACGTGCCGCAGCGGGTGCCGGAGGAAAGTTTCGTCCTGGCGATGGGACAGGGACAGGGACGGCAGCGCCCCACCGAGCTCCTGCAGCAAAAGGGTTGGACGATTCTCGAGCCTTATGAAGTCGTCCCCGACCATCTCTCCTACCGCGATTTCATCTCCGGCTCGAAGGGGGAATGGAGCATCGCCAAGAACGGTTACGTCAAATCGCGGAGCGGCTGGTTCAGCTGCCGGACCGCCTGCTACCTTGCCGCCGGGCGGCCCGCCATTGTCCAGGAGACCGGCTGGAGCCGCTATCTCCCGGCGGGCCGGGGTCTCTTTGCCTTCGAGAACGAGGACGACATCGCCCGCGCGGTGGCCGAGCTGAACCGCGATTACGAGGGGCACCGCCGGGCGGCGCGGCGGCTGGCGGAGGAGCACTTCGAGGCGGGGAAGGTCTGCCTCGATCTGCTGGTGCAGGCGGGGTTGGAATAAGCGGAATTCCTGCTGAATCTAGCCGCCAGCCGAGCGAACTGCTTGATTGTTTGGCGGACCGGTCCAGATTTAAGGCACTCATGTTTAGTTCCAAGTTGCTCGCACCGCTGGCGTTGATCGCGCTGATGACGCTGCCCGGCTGTTCCCGCGCCCAGAAACCGGCGGAAGTCCAGGCCCCTGCGACCGTCGCGGCCGCCCCCGCCGAAGTCACCAATGCAACCGAGGCCGCCCCACAACAACTACCCCCGGCCACCGTCGAGGAGACCGTCGCCTCGGCGCCCCATCCGGAATCCCTCCCGACCAACGCCCCCAGCGAGACGCCGCCCCCGGCGACTCCTCCCGAGAATGTCGCCAACAATGGCGCCAATAGCGGGATCACCCTCCATCTCCTCGTCCCAGCGGGCCATGCCCCCACCTGGTTGATCGGCGAATTGGGAGCGGCGATCGGCGCGAAAGTGGTGGTTCAGACCTATGAGACCGACAACGAGCGGGACAAGCTCATGCAGAGCTCGCCCGCCGGTTACGACTTGATCGGCGTCGCCGATCTCGGCGCCTCCGACCTGATCGGGCAGCAGAAACTGCTCCCCCTCCCCGCCGATCTGGCGCCGCTGGAGAATCAGCCGGAGCCCGAGTTCCTTCACCATTATTACGACTCGAAGAACGTCTATACCTGGCCCTATGGCTTCACCCTGCTCGGCTTCGCCAGCGCGTCGGCGGCTCCGTCCGCCGCAACCACCCCGGCCCTGCGAACCTGGAAGGATCTGGAGAACGCGCCTGTTTCCCTCCCCGAGGACGGCCCGCTCCGCGCCGCCCTCTGGGCGCTGGCGGAGGGCAAGCCCGCCCCTGCCCTGAACGAACCGCTTCCCCCCGGCTGGCAAAAGGCCACCTATGAGACTCCCACCGTCACCCCCGATCAGCCGGGCAAAGTCTGGGTCGATACGATCAGCCATCTCCACCCGCTCCTCTCCCGGCCCAACGAGCATTGGGAGGTGGCGCTGCCGCCCGAGGGCTCCCTGATCACGCTCTATCAATGGGCGATTCCGGCGGCGACGCCGCAGCCGCAACTGGCCGAGGCGGCGCTGAAGGCCCTGGTCGTCCCGGCGCGAGCGGCGCGGATCGACGTGGAAAATGACCTCGCGGTGACCCAGGCGGAGGCGCGCAAGCTCCTTGCCCCCGCCATCGCGGCCGATCCCCTGATCTATCCGACCGCGCGGGTGATGAGCCAATGCCGTTTCGTCCGTCTGAAATAGTACGACAAAGGGGTTTTCCCATTCTACCACCCCCGACCGCGTGAAAGCGTTCCTCGAAAACTTCGAACGCTACGCGATCGACGTGATCCTGGGGCGGCGCCTCGGGCGCGGCGCGGCGGTGCTGCGCGGTTTCCTCTACCTTCTTTCGCTCCTCTACGGCCGGATCGTGGTGCTCCGCCTCTGGCTCTATGAGAAGCGGGTGGCGCGGGTCCACGCCCTCGGCTGCCTGGTGGTCAGCGTCGGCAATCTCACGGTCGGCGGAACCGGCAAGACCCCGATCGTCGAGAAGCTGGCCCGACGCCTCACCCTGGCGGGGCGGAAGGTGGCGATCCTCAGCCGCGGCTACAAGAGCACGCCGGTCCCCTTCTCCGAGCGGATGCGCAACCGGATCTGGGGCCGCGACCATGTGACGCCGCCCCGCATCGTCTCGGACGGGAAGAGGCTCCTGCTCGATTCGGCCCGCTCCGGCGACGAGCCCTACATGCTGGCGAAGAACCTCGGGGACGTGGTGGTGCTGGTCGACCGCGACCGGGTGAAGAGCGGCCTCTACGCGATGGAACATTTCGGCGCCGACACCCTCCTGCTCGACGACGGCTTCCAATATCTCCCGCTCAAGCAGCGGCTCGACGTCATTCTGGTCGACCGCGAGACCCCCTTCGGCAACCGCCATCTCCTCCCGCGCGGGATGCTCCGGGAGCCGCCCCACCACCTGAAACGGGCCGACCTCGTCTTCATCACCAAGTGCGACGGTTCCGACATCAGCGAGCTCCGAGCCGAGCTGCGCGCGCTCAACCGCCATGCCCCCTTCATCGAATGCCGCCACGCGCCCCGCTACCTGGAAAACCTTCAGACCGGCGAGCGCCGCCCGCTCGATTTCCTCAAGGGCCAGCGGATCGGCGCGCTCTCCGGCATCGCCCGGCCCGAGAGCTTCGAGGCGGGGCTGAAGAACCTCGGCGCCGAGATCTGCTACTCGCGCCAGTTCGCCGATCACCATCGCTTCGACGAGGCGGAGCTGGCCAACATGCTGCAGCGGAGCCGGGCCCGCACCGCGCGGATCGTCGTCACCACCGAGAAGGACGCCGTCCGTCTCCCCCGCATCGAGCACCCGCTCCTGCCGATCTATTTCCTCCGGGTCGAGATCGAGATCTTCGGCAGCGAGGGCGAGGCCGCCCTCGACGCGTTGGTGGCGCGGCTCTGCCCGCCGGTGGAGGCTTCGACCCCACACCCGACTCCCGCCGCTCTCTCCGCGACATGAGCCTCCCGTCCAAATCAGCTCCCATCCCGGTCCCGGACCGTCTCCTCCTCCGCGTGCCGAACTGGCTGGGCGACGCGGTGATGGCGCTCCCCGCCGTCCGCGCGCTGAAGCGGACCCATCCTAGCACCGAGCTCTCGGTCGCCGCCCCCGCCGCGCTCGCCCCTCTCTGGGCCGCCTGCCCTTTCGTCGATCGGGTGATCCCGCTCGCGCATCCGCGCCGCTACCGCTCTACGGTGCCGGTGCTCCGCCGGGAACGGTTCACGATGGCGGTGCTCTTCCCGAACTCGTTCCGCAGCGCCTTTGAGGCACGCCAGGCTGGGATCGGCCAGTTGGTCGCCTTCGATACGCCGTGGCGGAATCTGCTGGTCTCGCACCGGGTGCTGCGCCGTCCTTTCGATCCGAGGCGGCTGCATCAATCCTACGATTACCTCCATCTCGTCACCGCGCTCGGCGCTCCCGATGCGCCTGATCTGGAAGAAGGTGAACCGATCGAGGGTGGCCTTTTGAAAATGGCCAAGGTGGTCGATCCGTCTTCCTCCGAGATCGCGGAGCCTCCTCCCATCGTGATCTGCCCTGGCGCGGCCTACGGCCCGGCCAAGCGGTGGCCCTCCGCCCGCTTCGCCGAGGTCGGCCGCACCTTGGCCGCCCGCCACGCCGCCCCCATCGTGGTGATGGGCGCGGGCGGCGACGCGCCCGCCGCCGCCGAGGTGGCAGCGGCGATCCCCGGCGCCCGCGACCTCGCCGGGAAGACCGATCTCGGCGCCTTCATGGCGACGATCGCCCGCGCCCGGCTGGTGATCACCAACGACAGCGGCGCGATGCATCTCGCCGCCGCCTTCGGCACGCCGGGCGTCGCCGTCTTCGGCTCAACCGAGCCGCGCTTGACCGGCCCGATCGATCCGTGTGTCCGAGTCGAACGGTTCCATGTCCCCTGCAGTCCCTGCTTTCTCCGCGAGTGCCCGCTCGACTTTGCCTGCATGGAGCGGGTGACGCCGGCGGCGGTATTGGCCTCCTGCGAGGCGGCGCTGGCGGAGGCTGCCGTATGAGCCTGCGCGAGACTCCCGGCCCCGAGCCTGAGAGCGAGCCCCAGCCTGAGCCGCAGGCCCCCTCCGGCGCCCGCAAGCCGGAGAACAGCACCCGCCGCGCCGCCGGGATCGTCGGCATCGCGGTGATTGGATCGCGGTTCTTCGGGTTGATCCGCGAGCAGGTCTTCGCCGCAATGTTCGGGGCGGGCACCCTCCTCGACGCCTACAATGCGGCCTTTCAGATCCCCAACCTGCTGCGCGATCTCTTCGCCGAGGGGGCGCTCTCGACCGCCTTCACCACCCTCTTCACCCGGACCTGGGATCGCGAGGGCCCGGCCCCGGCTTGGCAGCTCGCCAACCTCATTGTCAGCGCGATCATCTTCTGCCTCGGCATCATTTGCCTGCTCGGGATTGTCGCCGCCCCGCTGATCGTCATGGTGGGCAATCCCGGCTATCATGCCGAGAAGTTCGAACTGACGGTCCACCTGACCCAGGTCCTTTTCCCGTTCATCCTCTTCGTCTCACTGGCGGCAGTGGTAATGGGGATGCTCAACGCCCGCTTTCTCTTTGGTCTCCCGGCCTCGGCCTCGACAGTCTTCAACATCGTCTCGGTGGTCGGCGGTGTCGCCGGGGCCTATCTCTGCGATCCCACGGCGCGAGCAAATTGGCTCCATCCGACGTTTACCGAACGGGCCCTTTTCGGCGTCTGCCTCGGCGTCCTCCTCGGCGGCTTGGCGCAGCTGGCAGTGCAGCTCCCGGCGTTGACAAAGCTCGGCTACCGTTTTCGCTGGCACCTCGCCCTGAAGGACCCTCGCCTCATCGAAGTCTGGCAGCTGATGTGGCCGAGCGTGATCGCGGGCGCGGCGGTTCAGGTCAATGTGGTGGTGAACGGCATGTTTGCCTCGGAAATCGATGGCGGCCGTTCGTGGCTCAACTGCGCTTTTCGCCTGATGCAGTTTCCCATCGGCGTCTTCGGCGTTTCCATTGCCACAGCGACGCTGCCCTCGATCTCCCGCCACTTCGCCCGCAACGATCTCCCCGCCTTCGGCAAGACGGTCCGCGAATCGCTCCGCCTCGCTTGGTTCCTCACCCTTCCGGCGGCGATTGGCCTCGGCGTGTTGGCTCGACCGATCATCGCCTTGATCTACCAGCACGGCCACTTCTCAGCCTATCAGACCGCGCAAACCGCGCGGGTGCTGCAGGCCTACTCGATCGGTCTCGCCGGATATGCCGCAATCAAGGTACTGGTCCCCTGTTTTTATGCACTCGGTCTGCCGAAGACGCCGCTCCGCATCAGCCTGATTGGCATCGCCTTCAATGTGACGTTCAACTTTTGCCAGATGAAGGTCTTTGGCATGGGCCACGCGTGGGCTCTGGCGCTGACCACCTCCTGCGTGGCGCTGCTCAATTTCGGCCAGCTCACCGCCGCCCTCTCGAAGAAAGTCGATACCGGCAGCTTCCGCGAATGGGCCTCCTATCTCGCCCGCGTACTGGCGGCGGCGGCGCTTTGCGGCGATGCGGCTTGGTTCCTCAACGGCGTGGTGGAACATTACGTCCCCATGGGCTTCCTCCGCGCCCTCGGCCTGCTCTGGGTGATCGGCGTCAGCGCCGCCGTCTACGCGGGGGCCAGCCTCGCCTTCCGGATCGAGGAAACCCATCAGGCGTGGGGAATGATCCGGCGCCGTTTCTTTCGGAAGTAGCGGCGATCCTAGAGCCTTTCCTGTCCAAGCAAGCTAAAGACTCAGCTCCCATCGAGGTTGCCGACGAATCATGGCAGAATGCCTGCGCGTCAGCGCACGTCGTTCCCAGGGGAAACTGACTCGCATGGCCGGAAGGCAATCCAAGGGGGCGCAGCCCCTTTGCGTCGTACAAGCTGCTCCCGTGCATCCCGGCCCGCCCACACCCAGCCCGTTCGATCTTCCCCCGATCCCCGCCACCTGAATGCCTGCGCGGTAGCGCACGTAGTTCCCAGGGGAAACTAACTGGCATGGCCGGGAGGCAATCGCAGCCCCAAAAAACGCCACCGATTGAGACAACCTAACCTGAAAACGCTTAATGAGGCGGCCCGGCGGGCGCTGGCGCTCCCGGCGGACCCCCGTGTTCGTGATCGAACAGGGTGGGGATCAGGAGGAGATTGGGCGGGGTCTCCTCGTCGACCAGCGCCAGCAGGGTCTTGCGGCGGTTAACCAAGAGCGCCTCCACCCAAGTCTGCTGCTTGGGCGTCAACCCGAGCTCGCTCGTCAGCAGGTCGAGGTAGGGGCGGTAGACGATCAGGCTAAGAAAATTTTCGTCCCCCTGCAACGGCCCGGTGGTGGGGCCGCCTGCCTCGAGCACCTGGCGGAAGACTCCCTCGGGAGGCCGGTGGCGGGCGCTTTCGGCGTCGAACTGGGCCTGCAGCTGCGCGAAGCGGGTCTTCTGTCCCTCGTTGAGCAACGCCACGATGCTCTGGCGACATTGCAGGCGGATCGCATCGACCTTCTGACGATAGGCGGCCATTTCCGGCTCGGCGCGGCGGACCTTGTCGAGGATCTCGGGAGACTCTCCGGGCCCGAACGACCTTTCCTGCCCATGCCCGAAGCCGGGCCGGCCATGCATCCGGGGATGGTCCAGCCAGGAGCCGCTGAGGAAGCCGGCGACGAAGATCACCGTCGTCACCCCCATGACTTGGACCGCTTCCTTCATAGATCGACCCCCATCCGCTGCTGCGCCCACTCCGCCGAATCCTGGGAAGCGACGGCGGTGGTGGTGGCCGGTTCCTGGGTCCACCCCGTCCGCACGGCGTCGAGGCCGCGGCCCGCGTTCACCGCCAGGAAGAGGATGGCCGCGGTCAGCAGGGCCGAGCGGACCCGGAGCCGCATCCGGCGCTGCTGCTGCGCCCGGCGCACCGTCGCCCGGGCGAAGCCGCTGGGCAAGAGCCGCGAGGCCCGGCTGCGGATCCGCTCCCATTCTGGTTCAGAGTTCATTCGGTATTTTTTGTTTGAGTTGGGCGCGGGCCCGGAAAAGCCGCGACTTGACCGCGCCCACCGTCGTCCCGGTGATGCGGGCCAGGTCTTCGTAGCTAAGCGTATCGTCCTGGAGGAGCGCCAGCAATTCCCGGTCCGGAGCCGGCAACGCCCGGATCGCCCGCTCCAGCCAGGCCAGCCGGGCCTCTTCGTCCAAGTCCGGGTTCTGGCCTGGCTCCGGCTCGGCGGCGATCTCGTGCCGGTCGGTGAACGGGGTGAAGCGCCGCCGCCACTTCTCGGCCCGCACATGGTTCAGGCAGGCGTTCCGGGCCAGGCGGAAGAGCCAGACCTCGAAGCGCTCCGGGTTTTTCAGTTGATGTAATCCCTGCAACATCTTGACGAATATCTGTTGGGCCAGATCCTCCACCACCGAGGGGTCTCCCAGGAAGGTGTAGATGAATCCGGCGACCCGCTGCTGGTAGCGGACGATCAGGAACTCCTGCGCCGCCAAATCGCCCTCCTTCGCCCGATCGAGCTGTTCCCGGCACGCCTGCCCTCTCTCTGGTTCTATGGGATCCCCTTCATCTGAAAATGGCCTCAATAGCCTCCTATGCGCAAGACACCTCCCGCCGCGAAAAGTTGCGAAATCTCAAAAATCATCCTCGGCTCCCTCCCGAGCATCCGCGCCTTTTGGAAAATAATAGGATAAACCGGAAATAATACGAAACTTTTCGGCCCCCGCCGGCTCTTGCCATTCGAACCCAGGAAGGGAGAGAGCGGTGCCCATGGACGGCAAGCAACTTTACCAGGAGTTCGATCATGTCGTCCGTCTCAAGTTTGGGCAGTGCCGGTTATTACGCTTCGCTGGAGCAGCAGCAGACCAGCATCAGCAGTTCGACCAACCTCTCCATCGAGAGCAACAGCCTGAGCAGCAGTGCTGCTCTCAGCTTGGCCAATCCCGTCGATCAAATTCAATTCTCCAGCAGCGCGCTCGAGAAGTTGAAGGGCGCCTCCCAGGAACCGGCCGATTCAGACTCGTCGAGCACTCCCTCGACCGGCTCGGATAGCTTCTCCGACCTCCAAGCTCTCCTCACCAAGATCTATTCTTCGTAACCTGCACCCCTCGGGACGGCCTCCGGGGACCGCGCAGGAAGGAGGCGGTATGAATCTGCGGACGCTGGCGCCGCGCGATGCCCCACGCAAGGCGCAAGCAGATCGTCGATCACCCCGCCTTCCCTGCGCGGTCCCCGGAGGCCATGCCTGGGAGCGGCGGCAGTACTGAAGAAGCGGGCTTGTTTCGCGCCCCGAGGGGGCTTATAGGGTAGCCTCGCCATGCCCCAGCCCGCCACCCGCCTCGCCCAGTTCACCGAATCGGTCATCCGCGAGATGACCCGGCTCGCCAACCGCCATGGCGCGCTCAACCTGGCGCAGGGCTTTCCCGATTTCGATCCGCCACCGGCGCTGATCGAGGCGCTGGAACGGGCGATCCGGGGGCCGCATCACCAATATTCGATCACCTGGGGCTCGGCCCGGTTCCGCGAGGCGCTGGCGCGGAAGATCACCCGCTTCTCCGGCCTCCCCATCGATCCCGAGCGTCATCTGGTGACGACCTGCGGGAGCACCGAGGCGATGATGGTGGCGATGATGACCGCCTGCAATCCGGGCGACAAGGTGGTGATCTTCTCGCCGTTCTACGAGAACTATGCCGCCGACGCCATCCTCTCCGGCGCCATCCCGATCTACGTCCCGCTCCGCCCGCCCGGCTTCGGCTTCGATCCGGAGGAGTTGGAAAAGGCCTTCGCTCAAAAGCCCAAGGCGATTGTGGTCTGCAATCCCTCGAATCCCTCCGGCAAGGTCTTCACCCGGGAGGAACTGCTCCAGATCGCCGCGTTGGCCGAGCGTTACGACGCCTTTGTTTTGGTCGACGAGGTCTACGAACACATCGTCTACGCGCCCCATCAACACATCCCCTTCGCCACCCTGCCAGGGATGTTCGAGCGGACTCTCTCCTGCGGCTCGCTTTCCAAGACCTACTCGATCACCGGCTGGCGGCTCGGCTACGTCTGTGCCCATGAGAAGATCATCGCGGCGGCCCGCAAGGTCCATGACTTCCTCACCGTCGGCGCCGCCGCGCCGCTCCAGGAAGCCGCCGTCACCGCCCTCGACTTCGGCGACGCCTATTACCGGGAGCTGCAGCGGGACTATACCGCCAAGAAGGAGCTCTTCCTCGGCTTCCTGAAACAGACTGGCCTCCCCTTCACCGATCCCGAGGGGGCCTATTACGTCCTGCTCGACATCTCCTCGCTCGGCTATGCCACCGATACCGAGTTCGCCGCCGCGCTGGTCGAGAAGGGCGGCGTGGCGGGCGTCCCCGGTTCCAGCTTCTTCCGCGAGCCGGTCCACGACTTCATCCGCTTCCACTTCGCCAAGCGGGAGGAGACCCTCCGCGCGGCGGGGGAGAAGCTGGTCGAGGCGTTCGGGAGCGGGGTGCTGGCACGCCGCTAGAGCCTGTCATGCACTTTGGGTGGGCCGCACCGGCGGGGCTGCGCCCCGCTCCCAAGGCGTGAGCGACGTGGTGAATGCCTGCGCGATAGCGCAACCCTTCGTAAGGGGAAACTAACTGGCATGGCCGAGAGGCAATATGACATACACACGAGGAGCGAGCAACGCGGCCCACCCAAAGTGCATGACAGGCTCTAGGCGCTCGTTCAGCCCCACTGATAGCCGAGAGCCTTCAGCACCGCCCGGGCGATCACCATGTGGCCGGCGGCGTTCGGGTGAATCCGATCCCACGCCCAGGCCATCGGATGGCGATGCTGGGTGACGGCATCGAAGGCGGCCTGCACATCGACGAAAATCGCTCCGTGCTTGCCGGCGATGGTCTTCACCGCCGCGCCGTATTGATCCATCCGCTTGCGCATCGCATCGTCCCGATTGGGCTCGATGACATAGGGGGTGAGCAGGACCAGGCCCTTGAGAAGAGGCCGGGTGGAAGCAATCAATTCCTCCAGGGTGGCCGCATATTCGTCGAGCGGAACTTGCGCCTCGGTCTGGAGCGGCAGGTCGAACTGGCGCCAGACGTCGTTGATGCCGATGCCGATGGAGAGCCAATCGGGCTTGAGGTCGAGGACATCGGTTTGCCAGCGGGCCTTGAGGTCGCGGACGGTGTTGCCGGAAAGGCCTTGGTTGACGATCCGGATCGATTGCTCGGGCACGGTGGCCGAGAGGAGCGCCTCGATGTAACTGACGTAGCCCTTGCCGTAGGCTCCGAAGAGCCCTTCGCCGATCGGTTTGGCCCGATCGGCATCGGTTACGGAATCGCCGATCAGAACGAACTTACTCTGGGGTTCAATGCGCATAGAAATCGGCAATGTGTCGCCGGGATCGGGCCTCGGCGAGAAAAAAACCGAATCAACCTTTCGCTCGAAAAACTCCGATCGCCGCCGGCAACGCCAGTCCAGCCCACAACGCCAGCGCCCAGGAAACCGGAAGATCGGTGTACCAGAGGGCGTTCACCGCAATGACTGCGTAGACCGGGAAGACCACGCCGAGCGGGGCCTCCATCGGGACGGCGCTCCCCTCCGGCGCCCCCACTGCCAATCCGAGCCACGCCGCCCCCGCTGTCAGCGCGGTCAGGCCCGCCCACTGGGCCAGGAGGAGGCTTCCCTCCTGGAAGAAGAGGAGCGCTCCAAGCGCCATGACCGCGCCGAGCGGAAAGACGAAGCGGAATGGCCCAGCCATGCGGGAGCGACGCTCCAGCAGCCACCAGAGGCCCGTCACCAGTACCGTCGCCGCCGCCAGGGAGAGCGCTCCCTGCCCCGGCGTCCACGCGGCGGCGAACTTCGGACGGGCGGCGGTCCAGAGAAAGGCCGCGAGCAGGGCGGCACGGAAAAGCCAGCGCCCGACCGGAGGCAGGACGGCGGCGGGAAAGACCGAGACGCCCGCGAGCAAGGCGATCATCCCGATCCACTGCGTGGTGGTGACTGGCGGCAACGGCGGCCACCCCGCGAGCGCCACGCCGCCGAGGAAGAGGGCGACGGCAACCCATCCCGCCAGCCCGAGTTCCGCCCGCGCCCCTCCCCACCACCGCAGACCGAAGGCGGTGAGAAGGATGAACAAGGCCGGAGCGGCCAGGCCCAGGAGGGCGGTCGAAAGGAGCGGGTTCATGCCGGCAATGATCTCGGATTCCAGGTGCCAGCCGGTCAGGGCTGGAGGATGCCTTCGATCGCGATGGTCAGCTCGACGTCGTCGGTGATCGCCGGCAGGAAGGTCTTGATGCCGTAGTCGCTCCGCTGGATCGTGAAGCGGGCCTCGCCGCCGATCCGCGCTTCGCCCTGGGGGCCCTTGCCGGTGCCGATGAAGGTGACGGGGATGGTCAGCGATTTGGTCACCCCGTTGAGGGTGAAGTCGCCGGTGACCTGGAAGTTCTTGGCATCGATCGCCTGGACCGACTTGGTGGCGAAGGTCGCGGTGGGGAACTGCTGGGCGTTGAAGAAATCGGGGCTGCGGAGGTGCTTGTCGCGGGCGTCGTTATGGGTGTCGACGCTGCCGGTCTTCACCTCGATGTCGAAGAGGTCGTTGGCGGGGTTGGCGGCGTCGAAGACCACCTTGCCGGAGACATCGTTGAAGCGGCCATAGACATTGCCGATGCCGAAGTGGCCGACCTTGAACATGAAGAAGGAATGGACCGGATCGACCGCATAGGTTTCGGCGTGGGAGATGGTGGCTGCCGCCAAAATCAAGGCGGCGGAGAGAAGGAGTTTTTTCATGGGGCGCACGCTACCATTCGCGGCGCGCTTTCGGCCAAGACCTCCTTTGTGGGGTGAGAAGTCCTTTTGGGTATGCTAAAATCCACCCCCCTTCCACCGCCGCTTCCGAGGCTATTTCTCGGCCAGGAGCGCCTCGAGATCGAGGGGGCGGGTATACATGGCGAGCTCACCCTGGGGAGAGCGGGGCCACTCCTCGCGGGGGCGATCGCGGGTGAGCTCGACGCCGTTCTGGTCGGGATCGCGGAGGTAAAGCGCCTCGCTGACGCCGTGATCGGCGGCGCCGTCGAGCGCGATGCCCGCCGCGATCAGGCGGCGGAGGGCATCGGCAAGCGAGGCTCGGTCCGGATAGCGGAGAGCAAGATGGAAAAGGCCGGTGGTGCCAGGCGCAGGCGGCTGGCCTCCGGCGCTTTCCCAGGTGTTCAGGCCGATATGATGATGGTAGCCCCCGGCGCCGATGAAGGCGGCCTGCCTGCCGAAACGCTGCTGTAGTTCAAAGCCAAGGACGCCGCAATAGAAGGCGAGGGCGCGGTCGAGATCGGCTACCTTGAGATGGACGTGGCCGATATCGACGCGCGGATCGATGGGGCGGGGTGCGGGCATAACCGTCAGGATACAGGAGAAGGCGGGCCGCTCAAGACGCCGCCCGAGCATTTCCCCTTGCCCACGGGCGGAAGAGGTTCAACTTAGAAGGATGAGAGGCCGCTGCTCCCTGGCGCTCGCCGTGGGGCTGTGGGTTCTCGCGGGAATCCGACTTCCCGCCCAGACCGAGCCGCCCCCTCCCGCGCCAGCCGCCTTCGATGTCCGGCCCTACACCGCCTTCTTCGTCTCGATCGAGGGGGATGCCCGCGACGGCATCGGTTTCATCGCCCAGCTCAAGGACGGAATCGCCTTGGTCACCCAGGCGCGGGTGATCGACGGGGAGACCCGCTTCGCGGCGCGGACGGGGAGCGGCATCGCGGTCCATGAGGAGCATCTCCTCTTCGCCGACAACGCCGACCTCGCCCGGATCGGCGATGCCAAGCTGGCCTCCGGCCTCGCCGTCGCCGATCCGGTCGACGGGCTCGTCAACGTCGGCGACGATGTGGTGGTGCTGGGAAACAACAACGGCAGCGGCACGGCGGTGCCGATTCCCGGCAAGGTGACGGCGATCGGGCCGGACGCGGTCGACATCGACGCGCCCTTCGCCCCCGGCGATTCGGGCGGGCCGGTGATCCATGTGAAGACGGGGAAGGTCATCGGCGTCGCCGCCTATCTCCGCATCCGCCAGATCGATCCGGACGACGAATCGGGCTCGGCGATGCAGGTGATCGAGCGGCGCTGCGCCTACCGCCTCGATACCGTCGCCCATTGGAGCGAGGTCGATCCGCAGCTCTTCGCCCGCGAGGGGGCGGCGCTCGCGCCGATCGCGCTGCGGACCCGCTGGCTGGCCCGGCTCTCCGACGATCTCGACACCCACGGCGCCGTCCACTACGACGACTATCTTCAGGAGGGCAATCCGCTCCGCGACCTCGTCGGCCGGTTCCGCGACGATATGATCGACCGGAAGAGCCATGGCGACACCTTCCTCGAGACCAAGCAGAATTTCCTCTTCTTCGCCGCCGACGACTGCAGCAACGACGTCTTTTCTCTCCGGCCGCAGACCTTCGCCACCCCCTACCACCAGCGGCGGCTCCAGCAGCTGATCCGCGAGCGGCAGGAATTGGCGGCGTTCTTTAACGCGCTCTCGGCGCGGCAGGACGAGGGGGAGGGATTCAACAGCCAGTTTCGCAGGCGGGTGGAGGGGGCGTGGACCCCGGCGCCGGAAAACGATTATCCGGCCGATTATCCGCCGCCGACTCCGGCGCCAATCATCGTTGTTCCTTCGTATCGGAACTATTATCCCTATCGTCCGAATCCGGGGATGACGAATTCGGTGCCGCCAGGGTGGCATCGTTAGGTGGCGTTTTTTGGGGTTGTGCCCTTTGCCCTTTTGGAAAGTGGATCCCTTCTGATTTTTAACATCGGGTTGTGCGAACGATCTGTGCACAAGGAAGAGAGGTGAGGTCGCCGCAAGGGGGGCCATGCCCCCTTGGATCCCCCGATGGTTTGCCTCCCGGCCATGCAAGTTAGTTTCCCCTGGGAACGATGTGCGCTATCGCGCAGGCATTGCCTCCGGCGGACGAGCCTAGAGACCTGCGCACGCTCCGCGGAAGTCGTATTTCATATAAAATCTATAGACTTTAAACTAATCTACGATAAAATGGCTTTCATCTCTTATGGCGCTCTATCCTGACATCGTTTCGACCATCGGCAAAACCCCTCTCATCAAGCTGAACCGCCTCACCTCTGGCCTCGGCGCGACCATTGCGGTAAAGGGCGAATTCTCCAATCCCCTCGGCAGCGTCAAGGACCGGATCGGCATCGCCCTGATCTCCGCCGGGGAGCGCGATGGATTGGTCGGCCCGGGAACGACGATCATCGAGCCGACCTCGGGCAATACCGGGATCGCCCTCGCCTTCGTGGCGGCGGCGAAGGGGTACAAGCTGATCCTCACCATGCCGGAAAGCATGAGTCTCGAGCGCCGGACCCTGCTGGCGTTGCTGGGAGCTCAACTCGTCCTCACCCCCGCCTCCGAGGGGATGAAGGGGGCCATTTCCCGCGCCGAGGAGCTGCAGCGGACCACCGCCAAGTCGTGGATCCCCCAGCAGTTCAACAACCCCGCCAATCCCGAGATCCACCGCCGGACCACCGCCGAGGAGATCTGGGCCGATACCGAGGGGAAGGTCGATATCTTCGTCTCCGCCGTCGGCACCGGCGGAACCATCACCGGCGTCTCCGAGGTGCTGAAGGAACGGCGCAAGGGCTTCCAGGCGATCGCCGTCGAGCCGAAGGATTCTCCCGTCATCACCCAGACCCGCAAGGGCGAGCCGCTCAAGCCCGGCCCCCACAAGATCCAGGGCACCGGCGCCGGTTTCGTCCCGAAGAATCTCAACGTCGCCATCCTCGACGAGGTCATCACCGTCAGCAACGAGGACGCCATCGCCACGGCGCAGCGGCTGGCCAAGGAGGAAGGCATTCTCGCCGGGATCTCGACCGGCGCCAATGTCTGGGCCGCCATCCAGGTCGCCAAGCGGCCCGAGAACAAGGGCAAGCTGATCGTCACCGTCGGCTGCAGCACCGGCGAGCGCTACCTCAGCACCGCCCTGGCCGACGAGGCCCGCAAAGCGGTCGCCGTCTAACCACTCTTTCTTTCCATGAGCACCTACACTCATCCCGAAGCGCTGGTCGATACCACTTGGCTGGCCGATCATCTTCACGATCCGGACCTTCGCGTCGTCGAGAGCAACGAGGATGTACTCCTCTACGGCACCGGCCACCTGCCCGGCGCGGTCCACATCGATTGGCGGCGCGATCTCCAGGACGAGGTGGTCCGCGATTACATCAGTCCGGAACAATTCGCCCGGGTGGCCCGCGCCAACGGCATTAGCCGCGACACCACGGTAGTCTTCTACGGTGACAAGGCGAACTGGTGGTCGGCCTACGCGCTCTGGGCCTTCCGCCTCTTCGGCCATACCAAGGTCAAGCTCCTGAATGGAGGCCGCGCCAAGTGGATCGCCGAGGGGCGCCCGCTCACCCGCGAGGTGCCGCAATATCCCGATTCGCTCTATCCCGTCCCGCCGAAGCGGCATGACGGGACCATCCGCGCCTTCAAGGCGGAGACGCTGGCCCAGAGCCACGCCGGCAAGCCGCTGATCGACATCCGATCGCCCGGCGAGTTCCGGGGCGAGATCACCCACATGCCCGAATACCCGCAGGAGGGCGTGCTGCGCGGCGGCCACATCCCGGGCGCCCGCAATGTCCCCTGGAAGACGGCGGCGAACGATGACGGCACCTTCAAATCGGCCGACGAATTGCGCCAGATCTACGTCGAGAACCTCGGCCTCAAGCCGGAGGACGAGACGATCGTCTACTGCCGGATCGGCGAGCGCTCCAGCCATAGCTGGTTCGTCCTCACCTACCTGCTCGGCTTCGAGAAGGTCCGCAATTACGACGGCTCGTGGACCGAGTGGGGGAACAGCGTCCGCGTTCCGATCGAACAGGGCGGGTGATTCCCTCACGCGGAGGTCGGGACGAGGTTTGAGATTGCCGCCAGGGATGGAACCATGGTTGTATAGGACGCTCCACCCTATCGACTATGCTGACTAAACGAGGCAAATATGCGCTGCGGGCGGTGATCTACCTGGGACGCCATCGCGAGCGCGGGCCGATCCTCATCCAGGAAGTTGCCGAGAAGGAGCAGATCCCCAAGAAATTCCTCGAGGCGATCCTCCGCGATCTCCGTAACGAAGGCATCCTCCAGAGCAAGATGGGGAAGGGCGGCGGCTATCAACTCGCGGTCGCGCCCGCCAAGATCACCCTCGGCGAGATCATCCGCACCATCGACGGCCCGCTGGCGCCGATCCCCTGCGCCAGCCAGACGGCCTATGCGCCCTGTTCAGACTGTCCCACCGTCGAGGCCTGCATGATCCGGGCGGTGATGCGCGATGTCCGCGACGCCAGCGCCGGGATCCTCGACGGCACCACCGTCCAGATGCTCCTCGACCGCTCCGCCGCGCTGGAGGCGGAGACGAAGCGGACGCTCCATTTCGATATTTAGGCCGTTCGACTTTTGGCGGCTTTTCCTTAGTCTCCTTCCATGAAGGTTCTGGCCTGGGGAAGAGCGGGGATGGGCTTGATGGGGGTATTCCTGGCAGCGGTGGGAATCACCGCTCTTCCGCTGCGTCTTTGTTGGATAGTAATTCTATTAGATATCGCGCCTCGTTCTCATTGGGATAACTCGGTCACACATCTCCATCTTTTTCTGCAAGTGGGCGTTGGAATGGTCTTGGTGATTCTCGCTTCCCAAATATTCAAACGACTTCCTTCATCCGCGTGTGAGATTCCTCGAAAATTTCTCCATGTCGGCATCGTTCTAGTGGGATCCTGGCTGGGCTTGATCTTTGCGATCGTGATTATTCGATCCCTTCTGATGATTCATTTCCTTCATTATGAAAATTCCCCCTGGCAGTTTTGGATGTCCGTCGGGGTGGGGCTGGCAACCGCTCTTCTACTTATAGATAGGGCCGGAATGATAGCCCGATATCTCCTCGCAACTCGACCGACCAATATCGTCGCGATCCCCTTGTGAAACGTCCCGCGAGGCCCTATTGTTCCCCATGACTTGGGATCAATTGCGCGACCTTCTCCATAAGGCGCTGACCACCGCGCCGGAATTCGGCCACACCGAAGACGAGCTGGCCGAGGTTCTTCTCTCCGGCGACGATGCGCTCGATGATTTCGACGAGGAGGCCGAACCGGGATTGCGCGCCGCCGTCCGCATGTATGTGCGGGAGGAGCGGTGGCCCGAGTTGAGCCCGGTCGAGCGGACCTGCCTCCGCTACCGCCTCTCGATCTCGATCGATTACGCCACCTTCCTCGCCGACGCCGCCAAGGTGCCCGCGCTGGGAATCAAGCATCCCATCCTGGAAGAGGAAGACCTGATCGAATGGGTGATCTGCGAGGCCTGGGAGAACAACGGCTACGCGCTGATGCGCGATGTGATCGAATCGTACGCGCGGGGCCGCTACGGCGAAGAAGAAGCGGAGCCCGAACTGGGCCTGGAATCGTAGAGCTGTTTTTGGTTAGATAAGCTCGCGAAATTGTTCCCATTTCGGGCTGCGCCCCTAACCTCCTTCGGAGGGGAGTGTCGCCGAGTCCGAGGGATTGATACCATGCGGACGCGAGGAGCGCGGGAGAGCGGGCTCGTGGGTTTCAGGTAGCGCGGGTCAGGAGCAGATCGAACGCGCTGGCTATGGGCTAGCCGGGATGCACGGGGTACCCTTGTACGACGCAAAGGGGCTGCGCCCCCTTGGATTGCCTCCCGGCCATGCCAGTTAGTTTCCCCTGAGAACTACGTGCGCTGACGCGCAGGCATTCTGGCTCAGACTCGATCTGCAACCTCTATGGGGCTGAGTCTTGAACTTCTACAAATCCGCCAAATCTTCCAACCCGCCGCGGCGGGTGGGGACCATGTCCTCGAGGGTCTCCGTATGCTGGAGATTGAGGGCGGCGATCAGCATCCGCTTGTCTTCCTCGTCCTTGACGATGAGTTCACCGTGGCCGTAGAAGACGATCTTCATGCTGCGATGATTCGGATGATCGATCCAAAGGACGGCATCGAGGTTGATCGCCTTGCGGGAGGGAAGCTGGATGAAGCGGGCCATCCCTTAGAATTAGCCTAAGCGGCGAAAATTCGCATCCCAAGATATTACCTAGGAAAAACCTAGGAAACAGCCGCACGCTCCCGCCAGACCCAGGCGCCTCCCTTGAGGCCGTTGACATTGGGCGTGAGCGAGACATGGGGCGGGAGCTTGAAGGAGACCTTGGCCGAATTGCCGCCGCCGATGTGGAGGTGGTCGAAGTGGACCAGGGCGTAGAGCGATTCGATCATCTTGAGGACCCGGTGGTTCCACTTGCGCTTGCCGATCCGGTCGAACGCCGCCTTGCCGAGCTGCTCGTTGTAGGTCTCGTAGTGGCGGAAGGAATGGGTGGAGAGCTCGAGATGGGGGGTCGAGTGGCCGTCGAGGAAGAGGGCGCTGCCGAAGCCGGTGCCGAGCGTCACCACCATTTCCAATCCCCGGCCCCGAATCGTGCCGTAGCCCTGCATCTCGGCGTCGTTGACCACGCGGACCGGCTTGCCGAGGCCCGCCGCCAGGGCTTTCTCGATATTGAAGCCGTTGAGCTTCGGGTTGCCCAGCGTCGGCGAGGTGAGGATGACGCCGCGCCGGATGACGCCGGGGAAACCGGCGGCGACCTGGGTGTAGCCGGTGAGGGGCGCGGCCAGTTCGACGAGTTTTTTGACCAGTTTCTTCGGCGCGGGCCGGTGCGGGGTCTGCAGCCAGAGATGCTTGCCGATCAGTTTGCCGTTGCCGTCGATCAGCGACGCCTTGAGTCCGGTGCCGCCGATGTCGAGGGCGAGAATCCGTTGCCGGGCAGGGGAAAGCTTGGCCATGGGGCGAAAGATAATCCAAACCAGCGTAAAATCGAGCGCCGATTATTTCGAGACCTTGGAAGGGCTCTCGGCAGAAGCCTCCGCCGGGAGTTGCCGGAGCGCCCCGATCGTCCAGGGACCATGGCCCGCCGAGGCGGCACGGGCGGCGGCGACGGCCTGGGGGGAGACGGGCGGGACAGCATTGCCCCAGGCTTGGCGAATGTAAGTGAGGACGGCGGCGAGCTGGGCGTCGTCGAGAACTTCCTTCCAGGGGACCATGATGCCGTTGAAGACCGTCCCGTGGACGGTGACGGGGGTAACCAGGCCGTCGAGGACGATGTGGGCGAGATGGTTTTCCCCGTAGCCCTCGGCGCCCAAGACGATCTCCGAACCGGCGAGGGGGGGATATTGACCGGGCAGCCCGCGTCCGTCGGGTTGGTGGCAGATGGCGCAATTGATGTTGTAGATGCGGCGTCCCAGCGCGACCGGATCGCCCGCCTCGGCGGCAGCCGTCGCGACGTCCTGCTTGTCGCCCGATCCGGGGCCGTACAACCCCGCCTCCTCGTCGAAGACATCTCCGTGGAAACCGCCGCTGAAGAGGAAGAGGTAGAGGGCTCCCCAAAAGAAGAGTGCCCCGGCCAATGGCATCAGCCAGAAGGGTGCCGGGGCCGTGCCGCTGCGCGGTTCCTCGCGCTCGCGGAGGACCGATTCGGAAGGCGGCGGAGGCGGAGAGGAAGGATCGGAATTCATGGCGCGGCGGAGGCGGGAGCCGAAGCCGAAGCGGCGGAGGGCATGGCCTGCTCGAGGGTCATCAGATAGGCGATGAGGGCCGCTCCCCGGGGCGTGGGGACGATTTCGCCGCCCGGCATTCCCGGCTCGAAGAGAAAGCGGTAGGGCGGCATCGCCGAGTCGGCGGGCGGCGCGTAAAGCCATTGGGCCAACGCCAGGGCGCTGCGGCGATGGCCGACGTCGGAGAGATCGGGGCCGATCCGCAGTTGGCCGGGCATTTCGGGACGGGCTGCGCGGAAGTCGTCCGGCACCGTCGCCCGCCGTCCCCATTCCCGGGCCAGGGCCGCGTGGTCGCCGGGAGCGATCTGCTGGGTGTGGCAGGCGGCGCAATTCTCGGCGGCATAGACCCGGCTCCCCTCCAGGGCGAGAGCGGAAAGCGGTTCGGGCGCTCCCGGCGAGGAGGTCGGGGAAAAAGCGCCGAGCTGAAGCCACGGCATTCCCACCAGCACTCCCCAGGAGAGCGCCAGGAGGCTGAGAATACCGGCCAGGAAGAGCAGCAGGCGGTTCATGGCATCAGGGTCGGCGTCAGGACGTGGGGGCCGACGGCGAAGAGTGTCGGCCCCGCGCGGCGTGGCCCGGTCCGCAGGAGGAGCCGCGCGAAGTGGAGGGCGAAGGCGGCATGGGCCAGGAGCATGATTAGGAGGGCCGCGCTCCGCACCCAAAGAAAGGGGCGCGTCAGGCTGATGATCGCGGCGAACGGCACCTGGGCGTCGGCCAAGCCAAGCCCCTCGATCAATCCCCCCATCGCCAAGGCCCCGGCCAGGAGCGCGGCCCCGAGGCAGGCGCCCCAAAAATGCAGCCGGATCAAGCGGAGCGAAGGCCACTCCCAATCGGCCAGACGGGGTGCGATGAAGTAGATCGCGCCGAAGAGAGCCATCGCCGCAAAGAGGTCGAGGCTGACCCCGGCGCGCGCCTCCTCCCAGTAGGTGAACCGGACCAGATCGCCGACGGAACGGAATCCGGTCAAAAACCCTTCCACGTGGAACCCGACGAAGGCGGTCAACGCGACCACCGCGCAACGGAGGACGGGACTCGCCGCCAGCGCGAGGGAGCCGAGTTGCCCCCGCAACAGGGGAAAGAGATTCACTGCCACCGCCACGGCCGGGACGAGCAGGGCGATATGGGCGGCGATCCCGGCGCTGGCGACCCAGGCCGGGGCCGTTCCGCCAGTAAGCCGGGAGGCGCCGCTCCATCCGCCGACCAGCATCAGCGACCAGAAGCCGAACCAGGCCGTGCCGCCGCTTTCGACCGGTCGGCCCAAAACCTTCGGCAAGAAATAATAGAGAATGCCCAGCCCGAGAGGGATCAGCCAGAGGCCGAAGAGCGCGCCGACGGACCAGGCCAGCGCCGCCGCCTGCGCCGCGCCGGGATTGGCCACGCCCGCCGCCAGCACCCCCTCGGAGAGCCCACAGATCACGGGAAACGAGACCAGTGCCGCCAGCAGATAAGCCTGGGAAACATAAAGCGCCCCGGATCGCCGCGCCACAAAGAGAAACGCGCCGAAGAGAGCCAGCAAAACCTGCGCCGCCACGAGCACCCCGCCGGCGCGGAACGGCAGCTCCCATCCCGCCACTCCGGTCGAGACTCCGCCGAGGATACCCGCCATTCCGGCCAGGAGGGCGGCGTTCCACGCCACCGCCGCCGCCGGCAGGAGGGACCGTCCCCAGTGGGGAACCGCGATCCCGCCCAGCCGCGCCAGCAGCCAGAGCGCGACTCCGTAACCGGCCAAGGCCGCCCAGCCGAAAAGCGCCGCCATCCGGGAGGCCGCCTCGATCCGGCCATAGCTCAGTCCGGCGATCGCGCCGAAAGCGGCGGGGAAAAGGGCCTCGATCGAGACCAGCCAGCGGAGCAAGCCCGCGATGAGCAGCCAGACCAAGGCGGAACCGATGAAGAGCAGGAGCGGCCGCCGGAGGGAGGCATCGATGGCCGCCCGCTCCAGAGGCGTCGCGGAAACGGCGGAAGCATCCGAAGGTAAGAAACCGTTCATGATCTCAGAATGGAGCCGCGTTGGCGGTGAATTTGGTTTTAGGCAAGGCGCGAGGGAGGCGCGTATCAATGAAAAGATACGTAATGACCGAGCAACGCAGCCTAAAATCAAAAGCACCCCAACCCGCAGGGCCGGAACGTCTCGTTCCGGCGCGGCCCGTTATGAGATCATGAACGGTTTCTAAGGCCACGGCGGAGCGATTAGAGCCGATCGATTGTGGCAATCCCAGTAAAAATCAGTAATTGCACGCGGGGCAATCCCGCCGCCTTGCCGAAGAATACCTAGAAAGCAGACCGGCCCGCATTAGCGACTGACAAGTCCGGAAGAAGATGATTTACTCCGACAGATAGCAAGCGAGCAACCGGAGGGTCCCCGTCTGATATTCCGTCTGAGATCATAATAATGGATATGGAAAGCCAAGTGATTGAATCCGCCGCCACGGGAACCGTCGACTATTCGAAAGTCGACCGCCTGGTCGAAAAATCGGAACGGGAACTCTCCTTCCTCAAGCCCGGAGCCGACGACGGGCAGCTCCCGTTGCGCGATCTCTTCTCCACCCTCCGCGACGTCACCGCCGGAATCTCCGCCTTCGAGGCGATCCACTTCTGCGCCGCCCAGGCCACCGGCACCGTCGAGCGGGTGCTCGACAGTCTCCGCTCCTGGAGCGAGGCCGATCTCGCCGAGATCCGCCACCTCCTCGACGAGATCCGCTCCTTCCGCGCCAATCCGGACCGGCCCTTCACCCCGCCGCCCACCGACCTGACCGGCATCGACGAGACGGTCGAGAAAGTCGCCGCCGAGCTGGCGCTGGCCAAGGCCGGTTCCGACGACGGCCAGTTCCCCCTCCGCGACCTGGTGGCGAAGCTCCGCGACAAATCGCGCGGCAACCCGGCCCTGGCCCAATTCCACGAGGCGGCCGATTTCACTACCGAATTCGTCCAGCAGGTGCTGGAAAGCCTCGCCCCCTGGACCGCCGAGCAGCTCGCCGCCCTCGGCGGCCTGATTGAACAATTGCGGGCGCTCCGCAAGGATGCCTCGCTTCCTTTCACCCGCCCCCAGACGGCGGAGCCGGTCCACTCCTTCGCCGCCCGCGAGGCTCCCATCGAGGCCCCGGTCGCCGTCATCGCCGCCGCCGCCGCGTCGGAGAGCGAGATCCCGCTGGTCTTCGACGCCGAGGCCGACGGCGAGCTGCTGCGCGAGTTCATCTCCGAGTCCCAGGAACATCTCCTCAACATCGAGAACGGCGTCCTCACCCTGGAGGAGAATCCCGAGGACCGCGAGACGCTCAACACGATCTTCCGGGCCTTCCACACCTTCAAGGGGAGCGCGGGCTTCCTCAATCTCGTCCCGATCAACAAGTGCGCCCACGAGCTGGAGAACCTCCTCGACCTCGCCCGCCAGGAGAAGCTCGCCGTCACCACCCCGATCATCAACATCATCCTGGAGGGCGGCGACGTCCTCAAGCAGTTCGTGATCGAGATGCAGGCCCGGATGGAGGGCAAGAAGAAGTCCGGTCCCTTCGTGGTGCCGACTTCCGACCTGATCGCCCGCGTCCGCCAGCTGGCGCGGGGCGAGGCCGTCTCCGCCCCGGCGGCCAAGGCAGCGCCTACCGCGCCCATAGCCCCAGCAGCGTCTTCCGCTCCTTCCAGTCCCGCGCCTGCCGATTCCGGCTCTGCTCCTGCCCCGGCCGCCGCCGCCGCGCCCGCCCCTGCCCGCGCTCCCGTGGTGGAGACTCCCAGCGGCGACCACGATTCCGGCAAGGCCGCCTTCATCAAGGTCGATACCAGCAAGCTCGATGGCCTCTTCGACCTCGTCGGCGAGATGGTGATCGCCCAATCCCTCGTCTCCCAGGACCCCGAGCTGCGCCAGGTGAACAGCCCCCGGCTGACCCGCAACCTGGCCCAGCTCGGCCGCATCACCGGCGAACTGCAGAAGACCACCATGTCGATGCGGATGGTCCCGATCCGGGGCACCTTCCAGAAGATGACCCGCGCGGTGCGCGACCTCTCCGGCAAAGTCGGCAAGCAGGTCAACCTGGCGTTGAGCGGCGAGGAGACCGAGCTCGACCGGACGATCGTCGAGGAGATCGGCGATCCGCTCCTCCACATGGTCCGCAACTCGGTCGACCACGGCATTGAGAGCACCGAGAAGCGGGTCGCCGCCGGCAAGTCGCCGATCGGCACCGTCTCCCTCCGCGCCTTCCACGAGGGCGGCAACATCGTCATCGAACTGAGCGACGACGGCGGCGGCCTCAACAAGGAGCGGATCCTCCAGAAGGCCCGGGAAAACGGCATCATCGGCGCCACCGACACCCCCACCGATTCCGAGATCTTCCAGCTGATCTTCGCCCCCGGCTTCTCCACCGCCGAGAAGGTGACCGACATCTCAGGCCGCGGCGTCGGCATGGACGTGGTCCGGCGGAACATCCAGAAATTGCGCGGCAAGATCGAGATCCGCTCCGAGACCGGCAAGGGCTCAACCTTCACCATCTTCCTGCCCCTGACCCTCGCCATCATCGAGGGGCTGGTGGTCCGGGTGGGCAACCAGCGCTACATCATCCCTACCCTTTCGGTCCGCGAATCGCTCCGCCCGCTGCCGGAGATGATCTCGACCCTCCATCAGACCCATGAGATGGTCAACGTGCGGGGCTCCCTCCATCCGCTGATCCGGCTCCACGAGGTCTTCAACGTCCCCAACGCCATCACCGATACGACCGAGGCGATCGTCGTCATGATCGAGGCGGGCCACTACCAGGCCGCGCTGCTGGTCGATGACTTGGTCGGCAAGCAGGAGGTGGTGATCAAGAGCCTCGGCGAGACCTTCAAGGCCATCCGTGCGCTGGCGGGCGCGGCGATCCTCGGCGACGGCGCGGTCGGGTTGATCCTCGATACCGCCGCGTTGGTTCATCATACGACCAATCCGAAGGGCTGAGTAGGACGCAAGGGGGGCCATGCCCCCCTTGGATCCCCCGATGGTCCGCCTCCGGCGGACGAGCAATAGACCGCGCACGCTTCGCGGAACAATCTAGCGGCGCGGCTTTTTCTTCGCGCGCTTCTTAAGCAGCTCCGCAATCTCTTCCGCCGGATAGGTCACGATCTCGGCCAGGGTCGGGTGATAGTGCGGCATGGCAGCCAGCTCGGCGGCGGTGCCCCGGTAGTGGATCACCGCGATGAGTTCGTGGATCAGGTCGGAGGCATGCGGGCCGATGATCTGCGCGCCGACGATCCGGCCCCGCCGGTCGGCCACCAACTTCACGAAGCCGTCGAGCGCCCCCATGATCAGCGACTTGCCGTGATCGTCGAAGCGGTATTGGGCCGAAACCACGTCGAGCTTCCGCTCCCGGGCCTCGCGCTCGGTCAGGCCGACCATGGCGACCTCGGGATCGGTGAAGACCACCATCGCCTTCAGCCGGTAATCGATCCGCTCCGGCTGAGTCCGCTTTCCCCGCGCCAGGGCGACGGCATTCCGCGCCGCGATCTCCCCCTGCTGGATCGCGATGTGGACCACCTCATGGGGTCCGGCGACATCGCCCGCGCCGAAGATGTGGGGGACCCGGCTCCGCAGCGCGGCGTCGAAGCGGACCCGCCCCTCCCGCACCGGAACTCCGGCGGCGGCGAGATCGAGACCCGCCAGCCGGGGCTTCCGGCCGAGCGCGTAGAGGATCTCCTCCGCCCGCACCGATTGAGTCTTCCCTTCGTGGGTGAAAAATACCTCCTTCGCCTTCCCCGCCCGGCGCACCCGTTCCAGATGGGTTCCGGTAATGACAGTGAGACCCCGCTTGCGGAACGATTTCTCCAGTTCCTCGGAGACTTCGGGATCGAATTCCTTCACCAGATGGCCGCTGCGCTGGAGGATCGTCACCTTCGTTCCCAGCGCGGAATAGAATTGGGCGAATTCGACCGCGATGGCGCCCCCACCGAGGACGATCAGCGAGCGCGGGAGGACCGAATGGGTCAAGGCGGTGTCGCTGGTCAGGAAGCCGGCCTCGGCCAAGCCGGGAAGATCGAGGTGCTGGATCTCGGAGCCGGTGGCGAGGATGAAGGTCTTCGACTCGATGATCTCGGTCTTCCCTTTCCACGAAATCCCGAGGCGATGGGGGCCGAGGAAACGGGCCTGTCCGCGTAGGAAGGCGAACTTCCCCCGTTCCAGCTGGGTGACGCGGTAACCGGCGAAGTCGGCGATCAAGGCGTCTTTCCGCGCCAGGATCGCCGAAAGGTCGGGTCGGATCGGCTTGACCTTGAGTCCGAATTTTCCGGCCTCGGTGATCTCATGCCAGCGGTGGGCCGATTCGAGGAGCGCCTTGGTCGGCATGCAGCCGCGCAGGATGCAGAGGCCGCCGACCGCGTCCGCGCCCTCGATCACCGCGGTCTTCGCCCCCGCCGCCGCCGCAGTCCGCGCCGCCGCGTAACCCGCGCTGCCGCCGCCGATCACCGTCACGTCGAAGGTCTTCACAGCGTCGATTTAAAGCCTTTCCCGCCCACGGAACGAGGCAAATCGGGAAGGACCCCGAAGAGAAAAAAGCACGCCCGGCTGGATTCGAACCAGCGACCGACGGATTAGAAATCCGTTGCTCTATCCGGCTGAGCTACGGGCGCAAACAATGGAAGCGTTCAAGGCAGCTATCGCCATCCGGCTGGCCGATTATAGGCCCGCATCGATGCCAAGGGGAGAGAAAAGTGGGAGTCCTGGGGCTTAGGGAGCCACGCCCGGGGAATCCCCGGCGTTCGCGGAGGCGCGCGCCTTGGCCAGATAATCCTCGTAGGCCGATTTCAGGGAGCCATTGCCGATTCTTACATCGGCGAGCTTTCCGTCGATGTAGACCTCGATCACGTATCCCTGAAAAATATCCCCCGAATAATAAGTGGTGGCGACCACGCCATTGATATTCCCACTAACCGTGGTGGCGACTTGGGACGCGAAATCGACGTTCCCCAGGGAAACATGCGCATCCTGCGCCGAGAGAATGGGGATATTATCCTGGGAGAGGACCTGGAGCACGTGGAGACGGAGGCGGGTGTGGTCGAGATTATATGAATTGGGGCCCGCCATCACGTAGAGCTTGATCCCCACATTGGCCAAGTCGTCCATCCCCTTGTTGTGAAGCGTCGCGGAGAAAGCGATATTCCGATCGACACTCTGCCCCGTCCCGCCGACGGGCGGCAGATGCTGGCCTGGCGGGCCCGGTGGAGGCGGGGGAGGAGGGATCGGCTTGCTATTGCTATCACCGATCTTGTCGACGTTTTCGACCGCCTGCTGCTCGATGGAGACTTCGACCGGGACATCGGAAAGATCGTCCGCCCACGCCGTTCCGCAAACCGCCACGCATGCGGCGGCCAACCAAAGTCCCCTCATGCCCCGAGCATGCGGCGGCGGAGCAAAAAATCAATTCCCGTTGGCTTTCGCCTGGAAAAACCGGTTCGCCGTGCAATCTTTAGGAATGAAGGAGCTCCCCGCTCACAAGGCTTATCGCCTGCTGGAGGCGGGGCCGATCGTGCTGGTGACGACTGCCCACAAGGGCCGCGCGAACATCATGACGATGGGCTTCCATATGATGGTGCAGCATGCGCCGCCCTTGATCGGCTGCGTCATCGGCCCCTGGGATCATAGCTACAAGGCCCTGCGCGCCACCGGGGAGTGCGTCCTCGCCGTTCCCACCGTCGATCTGGCGGCCAAGGTGGTCGATATCGGCAACTGTTCGGGCCGGGAGGTCGACAAGTTCGCCGCCTTTCGCCTGACGCCGGTTCCCGCCGGCGCGGTGGCGGCTCCCTTGATCTCCGAATGCCTCGCGAACATCGAATGCCGGGTTGTCGATACCGCTCTGGTCAGGAAGTACAACCTCTTCATTTTGGAGGCGGTCAAGATCTGGACCGATCCGAAGCGCAAGGAGCGGCGCACGCTGCATCATAACGGAGACGGCACCTTCACGGTCGATGGCCGAACCATCAATCTCCAAAAGCGGATGGTGCTCTGGAAGCAGTTCCAGGATTGAGGGCGCGGGCGGACGGAGTCAGGGCGTCTTGATCTGAGTGATCAGCTCCGAGGCCCCCACCCACATGATCTGCGCCCCGATGCAGAGCAGGACGAAGGCGAAAAGCCGGACCAGGACATTGGTGCCGCTCGGTCCCAGGAATTTCTCGATTCGATCGGCGAAACGGTAGGAGAAATAGATGGTGGCCGCCACCGCGGCGAGGGCGATCACCGCCGCGACCGACTCGAGCACGAAATGACGAAAGTCGGCGCCGGCGATCGGCTTCTGGCTGCCCAAGGCGATGGCGGTGGCGATCGAGCCGGGACCGACCGTGAGCGGCATGGTGAGGGGATAGAAGGCCTGCTTGGAGGCCTGCGTGTCGTCGATGGAGCCGGGAGTATCCTGATCGTCGGGACCGGTGCCCCGGTTGAGAATCCCCCACCCGACGGTGGCGACGACCAAGCCGCCCGCCACCCGGACCACCGGCAGGGTGATCCCGAAGAAGACCAGGAGATGGGACCCGAGAAAGAGCGACGCCAGCAGGAGGAGAAATCCTCCCAGGGCCACCCGCCAAGCCAACGCGTAACGCACCCCCGGCGAGCAATGGCGGGTGAGATCGAGAAAGATCGGCGCGTTGCCCAGCGGATTGACGATCGGAAAAAGGGCCGCGTAGACGACCACGAAGATATTGAGGAGGCCGGTCACGGCTCCGATCCTAAAGGGGGCGCCGGCTCGTGGCGAGCTGGCATCGCCCAATCTTCGGATAAGCTCCGAACAGATCCTAGGCCGCGCCGTAGGAGGCCTCGACCCGTGCCGCCACGTCGCGGTAGGAGATGTCGACTTCGTAGATCTGCTTCAGAGTCTCGATCTCCTCGGTGCTCTTGTTGGAGGCTCCCTGGACGGCGGCGAGATTGTAGAGGATCTCCTTCTTGATGTCGTTCATCACCGGGATCTCGGCGGCGGCTTCCCGCAGGCTCTTCTCGGCCAGATCGAACATGTTGAGCTTCCACTGGCAGACGCCGAGGAGGTTGGCCGCATCGAGGCGGACGCTGGGCTGCTTCTTTCCCTCCTGCAGGGCGGGGAGCGCCTCGCGGTAGCGGCCCAGCTCGACGAAGGCCTTGCCCAGCTCGTAGTGGAACTGCTTGTCGTTGGGGTAGCGTTGGACGCGGAGCTGCGCGGTCTGCAGGCCCAGCTCCTTGCGGTAGATCCGGAGCGCCTCGAGATGGGCCGCCCAGGCCTCGTCGCTGGCGGCGTATTGCTCGGCGTTGGTGATGTCCTGGTCGACCTTGCGGAGGGAGAGGGTGCCGATGGTCTTTTCCAGCGAGGCGTCGGCCTTGCCGCCCTGCTCGTAGGCGTATTGGTACCAGACGATGGCGTTCTCGAAGTCCTCCATCTCCTTGTAGAGATCGGCGATCTTCTTGGGGTGATTGAGGTTGGCCGGCTCGCGATCGACGAGATCGCGGAGGCGGGCGATCTGGTCCTCGATCGCGGTGTCCGATTTGGCGACCTTGCTCTCCTGCTCGAGGCGGATCGCCTCGCTCTTGTCCTTGAGGGCGCCGCGGAAATCGCCGCCCTCGGCGGAGGCCTTCTCCCAGCCGCCGGTCGAGGAGGCGAGCTGGGCGGTGGCGTTCTTCACGCCGCTCTGCGCGTCGCCGTCGCGCGGGTCGATCGAGAGGATCCGCTCGTAGGCCTTGATGGCGCGGGTGAAGTCCTTGAGCTTCACGCAGAGCATGGCGAGCTGGTGGAGATTGTTCTTATCGTCGGGCCGCTCGTCGGCGATGGTCTCGTGGGCCAGGATGCTGATCTCCGGCATGTCGAGCGCCTCGGAGGCCTCGGCGAGCACTTCGTTGGCCTTGGGGTGATAGGGATCGAGGGCGAGCACCTCTTCGGCGGCGGCCATGGCGCCGGCGGGATCTTTTTTGACGAGATTTCCCGCCTTCATCGCGCCGGTGGTGGTCTTGACCGAGTTGAGCTGCTTGCCGATCGCCGACTGGCTCTTGTACTTCTGGATCTCGACGGCGCGGAGGATCTGGCGGGCCTCCAGCAGGGCCGGTTCGGCCTTGAGCACGCTTTGCAAAAGGGAGATGGCGTAGTCTCGGTTATTGGCGTCGGCGGCGGCTTTGCCGCGTTTCCATAGGTCGGCGGTGGCGCCGGTCAACTGCTGAGACGTTTTAACTGCCATAATCGAAACTTAACGATTACCGCCGGATGGGTCAACGGGGAATCGATTTTTTGGGGAGAGAAATCGATCGATAGCGGCAAAGCGATCCCTCTTCGACCCCGCGGGCCGACAGCAACCGAAAGCGGACCCGCCTGCCATCGGCAGGGAGGAAGGGGGCGGCCAGGGTGGCGCGATCGGGACCGAGGACGATCTCGGGCCGCTGCAAAACGAGGAGGTCGAGGCCGCCACCGCGCGAGGGAGGCGCCGCCAAGAGCGCGGCGTGGAGCACGGGTGTGCCCAAGAGAATGAGAGGCTCTCGCCTGCTGGAAGCGAGCGCCTCGGCGAGGAGCCGGGCGGTCGTGGCGCGGCGCAGGCCGGGAAGCAGGCGGTGTGAGGGCCGCAACTGGGGAATATCGGTCCAGACCGGGCTCTCCGGCATCCCCACCGCCCCCAGCAATCGCCGGAGGACGGAAGGGGAGGCGTCCTCGGTGCGCCAAGCGCCATCGAGACTCAAGACCGCGAGGAGAGTCGTTCGCGGCATTGGGAAACAGAGGAGCCGCGGCGCTCAGCCGAGGACGGTGCCGACCGCGAGATTGAAGCCCCGGGCGAACTCGGCGGCGTGCATCCGCTTCTTCCCCTCGAGCTGGACCTCCCGGAGGAGGAGGCCGCCGGTGCCGCCGGTAGCGACGAGGACGCCGTGCTTGTCGACCGAGACGACCTCGCCCGGCTTCCCGGTAGCGCGGCGGGAGAAGATGGTGGTGAAGATCTTCAGCATCTTGTGGTCGGTGCCGTCCTTGCCGTCGGGGACCCAGGTGTAGGCGGAGGGCCAGGGAGTCATGGCGCGGATGTGCGCATCGACGTCGCGCTTGGTCTTCGACCAATCGATCTTGCCGTCCTCCTTGGAGAGCTTCTTGGCGTAGGTGGCTCCGGCCTTGTCCTGCTTGGTGCGGGGGGCCTTGCCGCCCTTGAGGTGGTCGATCGCCTTGAGGAGGGCGTGGGAGGCGATCTGGCTGAGGCGGTCGTGGACGGTCTCGGCGGTGTCGTCGCCCTTGATCGGGGTCTTCTCGATTAGGAGGATGTCGCCGGTGTCGAGCCCCTCGTCCATCCACATGATGGTGACGCCGGTCTCCTTTTCCCGGTGGAGGATGGCGCTCTGGATGGGGGAGGCGCCGCGATACTTCGGCAGGATCGAGGCGTGGAGATTGAGGCAGCCGTATTGGGGGAGATCGAGGATCGCCTTGGGCAGGATCTGGCCGTAGGCGGCGACGACGATGACGTCGGGCTCGAGGTACTTGATCTGCTTGACCACGGCGTCGCGCTTGATCTCCTCGGGCTGGAAGATCTTGAGGTGGAGGCGGAAGGCGGCTTCCTTCACCGGGCAGGCGGTCAGCTTCTGCTGGCGTCCCGCCGGGCGGTCGGGCTGGGTGACGACGCCGGTGACGCTGTGCTCGTCGCTGGCGGCGAGGGCGGTGAGGGCGGGGACGCCGAATTCGGCGGTGCCGATAAAGACGATTTTCATGGCTGCTTCACTACGGATTGGCTGGGTGCCGGTCGGCATTGCCGCGACCCTTTCAGCTCGATTAGCTGGATTGGCCCTGGTTGCTCGATGGACTCTCTTTTGTTTCTCATAAAACCCTCATTCCGTTTTGGGCGCAAGCCGATATAGTCCGCGCCATGCAGATTAGCACCGATCTCGACGCCGCGCTTGCTCTTTTGAGCCGGGGCGAGGTCGTCGGCCTGCCGACGGAGACGGTCTACGGGCTGGCCGCCGACGCCCTCCAGCCGGAAGCGGCGGCGCGGATCTTCGCGGTGAAGCAGCGGCCCTTCTTCGATCCCCTCATCGTCCATGTCGCCGACTTGGCGGGAGCCGAGCCCTATGTCGCCGCCTGGCCCGCCGGGGCCGTCGCCCTGGCGGAGGCCTTCTGGCCCGGCCCGCTCACCCTGGTGGTGCCGAAGCGCCCCGCCATCCCCGACCTGGTGACGAGCGGCCTTCCCTTCGTCGCCCTCCGCGCCCCCCGCCATCCGCTGGCGCAGGCGCTCCTGCGCGCCTATGGCCGCCCGCTGGCCGCCCCCAGCGCCAACCGTTTCGGCCGGATCAGCCCGACGACGGCGGCGGCGGTGGTCGAGGAGCTGGGCGCGGGCGTCCCGCTGGTCCTCGACGGCGGTCCCTGCGCGGTCGGCCTAGAATCGACGATCGTGGCCTTCCCCGACGGCGTGCCGACCCTCCTCCGCGCCGGGGGCATCCCGCTGGAGGAGATCGAGCGGGTGGCGGGGAAAGTCTCCCTCGACAAGAAGGGGAACGCCGCCGCCCCCGGCCAGCTTCCGCAACATTATGCCCCCCGGACGCCGCTGCGGGTGGTGGAGAGCGTCGCCGCCGTGGGGCTGGAAGAGCGGGCCGGGACTGGCCTCCTCGCCTGGGGGGTGTTCGATGGCACCGGCTTCGCCGCGGTGCGGAATCTTTCTCCGGGACAATCGCCGACCGAGGCGGCGGCCCATTTCTTCTCCCATCTTCGCGAACTCGACGCCAGCGGTGTCCGCCGGATCGTCGCCCTGGGGCTGCCGGAAGAGGGGTTGGGGCGGGCGATCAATGACCGTTTGAAACGGGCGGCGCATTAGGGTCCTGCGGGGAAGGGGAAAGCCGCCGCGTCTGGGTCGATTCTACCACGCGGACGCGAGGAGCGCGGGAGAGCGGGCTCGTGGGTTTGCCTCCCGGCCATGCGAATTAGTTTCCCCTGGGAACTACGTGCGCTATCGCGCAGGCATTCAGGTAGCGCGTATCATCAATAGATTGAACGTGCTGGCTATAGGCGGACCGGGATGCACGGGGGCAGCTTGTACGATGTAAAGGGGTTCCCCCTTTAGATTGCCTCCCGGCCAGGCCAGTTAGTTTTCCCTGAGAACGATGTGCGCTATCGCGCAGGCATTCCCCCCAGAGTCGATTTGCCACCTCTATGGGAGCCGAGTCTTGAGTTTTGCGTTGGCGTCTCGCCGTGCCTGCGCTATCCTTCGATCGGAATCGAACAACTCTTTATTCTCCCCTCCTTCCCCTTATGTACACCGCCAAAGCCTATTCCGCTGCCACCGCCAAGTCGCCCCTCGCCCC